>Ga0209162_1000044_pt1 | contig 112344 bp, 84 predicted proteins | sample YNPNPMetaG_FD_187121 | JGI IMG/M metagenome (GOLD analysis project Ga0209162, IMG submission 187121) | Anoxygenic and chlorotrophic microbial mat microbial communities from Yellowstone National Park, USA - YNP NP MetaG (SPAdes) (version 2) ...
AACCTGCTCTAACAGGCGGATGGTTTGTTCTACTGCCATCGCTCCCTCCCGGTCTTCTCTCGGATATGCTTCAGCCCGGGAGGAAACACCAAATCTGCATTTTTTGTCAAGTTAGCGGAAAGTAGAGATCAGGCAAACTGTTCACTAACGTGCGGAGCATTTTGAGCTCTTTGATAAGCTGAGCACTGTCCTTCCGTACGTGGTTCATAACTCCACTCCTCCAGGACAGATGAAGCCATATCGTAACTATTCAGCCGATTGAAATCGCCCTCTTCAGGCGCTTCGCGCCAGGTGTCGGCCTGCACCGACACTGCTTCTGGTGGTGCAGCAAGGCAGGGGCGATTGATTAATCGCCCGTACCTGGCAAAGGCCGACCAATGGCCACAGGCCCAAAAGGGTGTACGGGCGAGGCGCACCTCACCCCCTACAGTCACCGCCTGAATAGTTACCCCATATCTTAAAGAGCCGGCCGACACAGCGGGGATGAGCTAACCCCTGGTAATCCTCAATACAAAGGCAGCATCCGTCGGCCTCTGCGGTGGCAGCCTCACTCTCAACCCATCAGCATCGCGTGACCACTCCACCTTCCCCTCAGCACCCAGCAATTCAACCTGCTCGATGGCATCAGGATACAGCATCGTGCCGGCACCCAAAGACCTGATCACCACCTCACCACTCTCGGGCCAGCCCAACACGATGGCATAGAGCATATTCCCCTTCGTGGTGAAACGCACATCCTGCGCTGTAAACCCCGCCCGCCTGGTATCCTGAAACGGACCCTCGAATACCTCGGTCGGCCCCTCGCCGTACACCTTCCAGGGCCGCGTGCCGTAGATCGCCTCACCGTTGACTGCCAGCCAACGCCCGATCTCCAATAGAATCCCCTCCTCCGGCTCAGGAATGGTGCCATCCGGACGCGGACCAATGTTCAGAAGCAGCGCCCCATTCTTGCTCACAATGTCTATCAGATCGTGAATGAGCGAGGTTGCCGTCTTATAGTCCTGATCCGTGACATATCCCCACGAGTTCCTGGACACCGAAGTATCCGTCTGCCAAAACAGCGGGCGAATGTCCTTGAGCTGCCCCCGCTCAATGTCAAGCACAGCCGTACCCTCTGGAAAGGCCTCGTTCTTGTAGTTAATGACCACTCCCTGGCCCCACTCCACCCCGCGATTGTAGTAATAGGCAGCGAACCTCTGCAGGTATGGTTCAAAAACGACCTGCTCAACCCACCAGTCGAACCAGACGAGTTGAGGCCGGTATCTGTCCACAAGCTCGCAGGTACGGGCCAGCCAGTCTTCCAGAAACTTGCCATCCGGCCTGGGACGCCAGTCTTTGCTCTGCCACTTCTCCCACTCCTGAAGAGACGGGCCCGGTTTGGCCGGGCCGTACAGGTCATAAAACCGTGGATCCCGCACGTCGGAATCGAACGCCATCCCACCGTTAAAAAACCACCAGTGCTCGGCCCGGTGGCTGGATACCCCAAAGACCAGCCCCTCTTTGCGCACTGCCTCCGCCAGCTCACCAATGATGTCACGCCTGGGCCCCATCCTGGCCGCCGTCCATCGAGAATACGAGCAATCGTACATGGCGAAGCCGTCGTGGTGTTCGGCCACCGGCACCACATATCTGGCCCCCGCCCTCTTGAAAAGATCGGCCCAGTGGGCCGGGTCGAACTTCTCGGCCCTGAACATCGGAATAAAGTCCTTGTAGCCGAACTTATCGTGCGGCCCCCAGGTCTCCAGATGGTGCTGAAATTCGGGTGTGCCCTTTATGTACATATTGCGGGGATACCATTCATTGCCAAAAGCCGGCACAGAATAGACACCCCAGTGAATGAAAATCCCGAATTTGGCGTCCTGGTACCACTCCGGTACAGTATAACCTGCCAGAGACTCCCAGGTTGGCTCGTATTTCTGCTCCATCTATGTCACCTCCCAGCGGAAATTGTTGCTCCAGATGGACCTCGACGCCGGCCTCATTCCCCACCCTGGTATGAACGCATCACCAGCGGCATGTAGCAGGAGAAGTACTCGAAGAACTCATAAGCCCCCATATCGTACCCCTCACCATGGGGACGAGAGATACCACGGATATCCTCACCGGCCGCGCCGACAGGAGTGCCCCGGTCAATACACGGCGAATCCTCGCGTAACCGGTAATCACCCCTTTCCGGGGCACGGAAGCGAGGGTCATCATTGATATTCCCTTCCCCTACCTGCAAAGTGCCACTCAGGGACACATCGGAGTAAGTGACGGTCACAGCGGAGGTATCATCCCCCTCCACCGACTCCAGGTTGTCCCATAAAATGGAATTCAGCACCGTCGCCATGCTCTCACCGTACACACGGATACCGTAGCTGTTGCTCACTACCGTGTGGTGTACAATGTGGGCCTCGCTTCCATCCATCACTGCCACGCCGGCGCCACTTCTGCAGGCGTAGACGAGGTTGTTCGTCGCAGTGACCAGAGCACCCGATCCGACCGACAGGCCATCGCCACCGCAGCGGTACAACATATTCCGCCCGACCAGCGTCTCCGCCCGGCCGATCCTGATACAGGAACCCGCGACTTCGTGTATCCAGTTCCCCTCCACACGTGCCGGCTCTGCCACCGCTTCGAGCGCCACCCCGTCACCAGGGGCACCAGTAAGCCGGTAGATGTGATTACCCTGTACAGTCACACTCCCCCCACTGATGCTGATTCCAGCGCTCAAAACATCGTGGACGGTATTGCCCACAATTTGGGCTACGCTGTCTTGCAGAAACAGGCCCGCACCATTGCTGGAGCGGATGGTAGAGCGCTCAACGAGTAAAGTGGAGCTGAAAGCAGTAATGGCTGCCATCATGGATGTGGTCTCAGAGCCTGCGTACTCCACAACCGTATGCACAAGAGCGCTGCGCTCCACGCTGGAGCGAAATACGATGCCCTGCCATGATCCGCTCACTTCCCTGGTGAACGTGATCGGTCGGGCAGAGGTACCCTGCGCCAACAACCGCCCCTCCACAATGACCTGGCGGCCCGGCTGAAAGGCCAGGGTCGCCCCGGGCTCGATAGTCAGCGTGATGCCCGCCGGGATGAAGATATCATCAGTGATAACGTAGGGATAGGCACTGCCGGGGATGGTGGTATCCTCCGTCAGCACGCCGCCGTGGAACCTGTCCCAATAAATCGTGATGGTGCGGACCTCCGTCCCGGCCGTGACGACGAACAGATTGTCCCGCGCCGAGAGCGTGGCGGTATAGCCCCACCTTGTAAAGGCCGGGTAATATACGCCCTCAGAACTGCCGTTGACCTGGACGGTATGCGTGGGCAGACAAGTCCCCTCCAGCACTACCTGTTGCCTGGTGGTGGCGAAGTCTCGACCACCGTTCGTGGTAATGGCGAAAACGGGAAACTCATACGCTCCCATATCATGTCCGCTACCGTGGGGTCTGTAAATGCCCAGAATGTCGTCGGCAGGCGCTCCGCGCGAAGTGCCCGCATCCACACAGGGCGAATCGCTCCGCAGCATGTAATCCCCCTCCTGCGGCAGGCGAAAGAGCGGATCGGCGTTGATGTTCCCCTCACCCGGCCAGACACCTCCATCCATCTGAATATCAGAGTATGTTACAGTGATGGCAGAAAGCTGGTCCAGCTCCACCCCGGCGCGATTTCCCCACACAATGGTATTCTTCACCGTAGCAGTGCCCCCACCCTGCCCCTGATGTCCCTCGTAGAGGTAGATGCCGTGCCTGCAACCGACGATAGTATTGTTGGTGACGAAGGCGACGGCCCCGTCCTTGACTGCGAGACCAGTGCCACTGAAAGGATCGTCGTCGCGGCCTGCGCAGGCGTAAATCAGATTGTTGGTCACCGTGACAACGGAGGGATAATGGCCGACGGAGATGCCCTTATCGCCACACCGGTAAAACATATTGCGCGCGATGACGGCCGACGAGTAATTTAAGTCCAGGCAGTCATCGGAAACATCGTGGATGCGATTGTCCAACACCACGGCAGGTGTGATCATATCGCTTAACTCGATCCCCTCCATCTGGTACACGCCTGAACGCACATCGTGGATGTGATTGCCCTGAATGAAGGCAAACCCACCGGTCGGATGAACGGCGTCGTTCTGGATATCGTGAATCTCGTTGCGCAGCAGATAGAGCACCGGCTCCTGCCCAGACCATGGATAGGCCTGGACGGCCACGCTTGCCTGGGTGTAGCGGATAATGCTATCGGCGATGAGGGCACGTGAGCCGTACAGAGAGATGCCCTGGCTGCGAGGGGAGGAAATCACTTCCCGCAAGTACTCGACCACGGCATGGACAATGCGGTTATCCTGCTGACTGTTCAGGAAAAGGATGCCGCCCCAGTATCCACTCCCCCGCCGGGTGAAGGTGATGGGCTGCGTGACGGTGCCCTCGGCAAGCAGCCGCCCCCCCTCCACACGTATCGCGCGGTCGGCCTCGAACTGCAGTGTCACGCCTGGCTCAATCGTCAGCGTAACTCCTTCCGGCACGACGATGTCATAGCTGACTATGTACGGCATACGGCTGGTGGGAAGGGTGAGACTTCCCGTCAGCCTGCCTCCACTGAAAAAGTTCCAGTAGACTGTGATGACGCGGCTGTCAAGCCCATCGGTGATGACGAAGGCATTGTCCCTTGTCCACAGTGAAGCAGTGTAGCGCCAGGTAGAAGGCGTCGGGTATTCAACGCGCGCAGGATCCCCGTTGACATAGACATCGCGCAGGGGAGAACACTCCCCCTCCAGCGTTACCTCTGACTTAGAGGTCGTAAAGTCAGCGCCACCCCGGGTGGTGATGGAGAGGCGTGTGGCAGGGATTTCGGACAACACCGCCGGTCCGCGCCGGGCGACATAGTCCTTCAGGGAGTTGCGGGTGTTTTCCCCGACCACCGGAGGCAGGGCATCAATGCGTGGGTACATCTCGGCCACCGAAAACTCGTTCCCGAGCAGGGAGTAGATATTCTGGTAATACCAGCGGGTGAAAAGCGGATAGCCCAGGATACGCCGCACCACGGGACGGGCAAACCAGTTCGGCTCCCAGATGCTGTGAGAGGGGTTGACAAATGTGGTATCGTGATCCCAGGAAATGAGCAGGAAGCGGTCATCAGACAGGCGATGGTACAGGAAATAGTCATCTCCCTGCCCTATCCATAAAGCGCCTTCGTGGTTATCGAGCACAGCCTGGACCGCGAACCAGCGCAGCCACTGTCGCATCTCGGCTACGGCATTGGTCGCAGCCGGGTAGCCCTCATCGGGGCTGTTGGAAAGCACATTGGTAAGCTCAATGATGTCAGCATAGTCATCGTTCTCCTCATTGTTTCGCTTAATGTAATAAGGGCGGTAACTATTCGGATCAGGGCCCCGATAGCTCAGGTCACCGCCGTCGCGGGCGCGGTAGAGATTGCCCGCATCATCGCCGGGGAAATGGGCCTCCAGGAAATCGTGGTCCACCTCTTCGACATCCAGGTAATCTCCCTGTTTACTTGAGTTAACGAAGAGGGCCACAAAGCGGGTGCGCGGAGCCGGCAACCCCGCCCTTCTAAAAAGGTCGTGGGCCAATTCCTCCTGCCCCAACCTGTCGCTCACAAGATTCAGCCGCTCGCGGTCCTCAAACTCGTGCTCATCGCGGAACTTGATGCGGTAGGGACGGGGCCATACGTTGCGGGAACTTTCGCCCCGATAGCGCACCCCAACGTTGTAGAAGACCTCCCGCGAATATACGAAAGTGGCATCCAGCAGGATGTTAGAAAAGAGATCGCGTGTGGTCAGTTCGGTCCAGTTCTGATTTGTCATGATGAGACGATAGACCGGCAACGGGTCAGTGCGAGGCGTATCCTCAACCAGATACAGGTAGCTGATGGTGAGCGGCCGGCCCGTTTCCGTGGAAGTGGTGCCCGGTGCGCCATCCGGGACGACGCGCTGCATCCCCTCATTATCTGTGGCGACGACGTAGAACTCAACGTATTTGCCATCCGGCTGCGGCGGGATGAGCGCGGTATACCACATGTCGCCGGCGCGCTGGTCGCCACCACTTCCATCGTCCCTCATCGGAAGCGCAGTATAATCAGCCACACCCTCCGGGCGGTAGCGCAACGTAACCATTGAGACACCGGCGTTATCGGCCACCAGTGCCGTAACGGTGACGTATTGCGTGGAGGATGGAAACACAGGGGCATGCGAGACGTCGGTGACACACGGAGGGATATTGCCTTCCTGGTAAGCACTGTTTCTGGCCCCTGGGGTGCCCAGACCTTGGCTGGCTGCCCAGGAGCAGGGAGAATCGTTGTCAAACAGCGGGTTGATCAGCTCCAGAGACGGCCCCTTCCCATCGGCCAGCTCAGGCCATGGGCGATGGTCGTCATAGGTGACCTCGTCAATCAACTGGCCAGCAGCGTTAACGAGCGCCACCCGCTCACCGCCGTTGGAAAGGCGGCCGCTGGTGAAAGGGCCCTTCACACCGCTGATCCTGTAGACGGCTTCGACAACCGCCGGATCGCTGCCAATGACCAGGTATCCGCCTGGCGGGAGAATAGTGGAAGGCGGGAAGGTGTAGAGGATACCGTCGTTAAACCTCCAGCCGGAAAGGTCCACGTTGAGCAGGCTGACGTTGTACAGCTCGATGTACTCCTCACCGTGATTCCCGGAGCGCGGGTTATACTGGATCTCGTTAATGACAATGGGGGGATTGAACTGAGCATGGACGAGAGGAGGGGTATCGCAAAGCCACAGGCAGGCGACAAGCAACAGGGCACAGAATGCACAGCAGATCAGGATCAGTGCCCTGACAATCCGCACAAGCACCGAAACGTACCCACAATCCACCAATTTCGCAGGATGGAGATTCAAGGCCATAGTTGACTATCCGCCTGACTGTCAGTCGCCTGCTCCTGTAACTTTTTCGGACAGGCTCTAAGAACCGGTCAGTCCCCTTGAGTCAATTACCTGTTCCGGGCGTCGGAAAGCTGAAGAAGCGCCATTCGGCCGCCCCATCCGGCCAGCGACCATATGAGACATTCTTCTGCTGCGGCCCGAAGACGACCCAATCCACCGGCAACACCAGGCCATAACCGGTGCGCTCGAAAAGGCCGATCTCCTCACCGGCGCGGTCGAGCTTGAAGTTTGCATGCAGCGGTCCCTGGCCCGCGTCATTATCGCACCACACAAGCAGGAATCCCCCAGGCGGGATCACCGTTCCGGGCGGGAACTGCCACTCCGTGGGGTCGGCCAGCGAGTCGCTCAGATACATCGTGCCGAGCGAGACTGTGAGCGGCCCGGCATTGTACAACTCCACCCAGTCATCGTACTCTCCCGCCTCATCCCTGTTGACAGCCGTGTTGTAGGCCAGGAACTCGTTGATGAACACCTGGGGCGGGGTGTAACCGACCAGATAGCGGATAGTAGAGGTAGGAGCATCGGGCGGGTGGAGGGAGTAGTGACCAGCTCTATCCTCTGCGCGCATGTAGTAGCGCACCAGCACCCCGTCATCAAATGGCGGGATGGATGCCATATACATGTTCTCCCCGGCAGGTCGCATATCCACAGGCTGGTACTGGTTTCCGACAGCATACCACAGCGTCACAGATACGACGGGAGCACCTGAGACAACGACGGCGCTTACGGTCACCGTTTCCCCACCTGCCGGCCAGCGAGGTACCTGCGTGACCTGCGAAAAGGCAGGCGGGGGGAGACTATTCGGCCCGCCGGGTGAGGGAATGGCAAGCACGAACTGCTCCGGCGCACCATCGGGGACACGCCCCCAGGAGACATCGGGCGTCAACGGGTTAAAGTAAACTGCGTCTACCGGTGCGTAGAAACGGGACTGGCGGTCGAACAGGCCCACGTACTCGCCCGCGCCTGACAGGTTGAAGTTGGGGTGCAGCCCCGTTCCGCTCCCATCGGCCCACAGGATGAGATAGCCACCGGCAGGTATGACGGTCCCGTAGGGGATCATATAAGGGGTGGCGTTATCCAGGTTATCGCTGAGATACATGCCACCCACATCCAGAGGTGTTGGGCCGGCGTTGTACAGCTCGATCCAGTCGTCATAATCGCCATGCTCATCCGCGAGCGTCCGATTGTTGATTGCCATCACCTCGTTTATGTAGAGAGGGAGAGGCTGCCAGCCGACGATGTAGCGGTAATCCCACTGCGGCCACCCGGGGCGGTCGAGGCTGCGCTTGCCCGTTTCGTCCACAGCTTCCAGGCGGTACTCAACCCAGGTGCCCTCCGATAGCGGTGGGAGCACCACCTGTCTTGTCGCACCGGCACCACCCATCACCCTGCTGGTATAACCCGGCCGTAACTGCCCCGGCGCAAAGGTACGATACCACAGCGTGACGGTGAAGCGCCCTTCGTCGGTGATGGTGGTGGTGATGGTGACCGGTGTGCCTGCTGTGGGCCAGGCCGGTGAATGGACCGTCCTGCCGAAAATCGGGGGAAGGCCCAGGTTAGGCCGGCCGGGAGAAGGTTGGGCGAGTAACTGCCAGCTCTCACTTCCATCGGGCATCCGCCCGTAAGAGACATCGGTCACCGGCGCGGTAAAGGTAACTATGGAGACAGGCGCGTTATCAAAAACATCCCGGTCGAAAAGGCCGATCTGTCCGCCACTTTCCCGGAGGGTAAAGTTCGTGTGATAGGGGCCCTCGTCCGGCTCACCATCCGCCCAGAGCAGGAGCGCACCGTCCGGCGGAATGACGGTGTCGGCAGGGATGGACCATTTTCTCGGCTCACTCAAAACATCGGTCAGGTACATGCCACCCACATCCCATGCCAGTGTCGAGCTGTGGTTGTGTATCTCGATCCAGGGATCAGGTTCGCCGGCCTCATCGGTGATGGTGGTGCCGTTGGCAATCATCAGCTCGTTGATGGCGAGAGGGGGAAGAAGTGAGGGGCAGAAGGACGGGATCCTTTGCTGCAAGAACTGGATACGATTGGTGATATAAGTTTTCAACTCGGCCGGGCCATCCTGAAAGCCCGGGTATCCCTCCACCTCAGGCCGCCAGCGGTTAGGGTCAGCCATGGCCGCTTCGTAGATGTACTCATATGTCGCGTCAATGCGGGGAAACATCTCGGCCGGGCTGAACTGAGCGGCCATCAATTCGATAAGGCGACGACAATGGTAGAGGCGGAACTCCGGCACACGCATCATCCGCTCGATCAGGTAGTTATGCTTGCCGGCAGGGTCGGCACCGGTGTCAATGGGGTTATCCCAACTGATGTCCCGGTCCCACAGTCCCCATTGCTTCCCCTCGTTGTGGCCGAACGAGATATCAACATCCCAGGGAAGGATCATCCACCGATCGGTACTGAAGTCGTGGTAGATGTAGTAATTCTTGTTCGTCATCTCAAAATTGCCGATGAGGATGTTCACCGCGTACCATTCCAGCCAGCCGTTGACATCCATCACCGAGGCAATTGCAGCCGGGAACTGTTCATCGGGAGTGCGGTTGATCAGCTCGATAAACGCAACCAGGTCCTGGTGACCGCTGTTCCGGTTGGTCTTCTTGGGATAATGGTAGCTATACCACCAATCGTTCTCCTCCAGGCCCAGGCGACCATAGAATGGCTTGTAGAGATTTCCATGCATCTCAACGCCATGGCGGTAGAGAAAGCGCTCGTCGATCTGTTCAACCTCAGAGAAAAGGCCATAGTAGGAGTCGTTGATGTACAGACGGGCATAGCCGGAACGAGGCGCTATCACGCCGGCACGGGTAAACAAATCATAACCGATGTAAGTGCGCAGCAAAGATTGGTCAACATAATCGGCATTGAGATTCATCTCATATGAGACGCCCAACTGGCCATAGAAAGGATCCGAAGTGGGAAAGAAGATTTTCCAGCTCTTCTTGGGCATGATACGCGCAGTATCACCCCGGTAACGCAACCTGACCTCCCAGCACCTCTCACCTGAACCTGAAGAAGAGGAGGCGCAGAAGGTGGCCGGTACCGTCTCATTCCGGTAGGGTTGCTGTGCCAGCCAGTCAAGATCACGGGTACTGGCATAGAGCCTGTAGATCGGGACAGGCGGCAGTTGAGGTGGCGGGGGGTGATTCCTCACCACAAGAGGGATGTAGACGGTGTACGTTTCGGGGGGCCATAGGGTACCGGTCGGGATCACGCCGGTCTGTGGATGGCAGGCAACGGCCTGTGATGTGTGTTGCCGGCCGCCTACGAGCAGCAAGGCGACGGCCAGCATCGGCATCAAGATGGCCGCCGAAAGGCGGTATATCAAACGAAAGTTAGAGAAACCGGTCTCCATTGTCCGGGACAACTCACACTCAGGCAGCAGGACTACCTGCCACCGTTCCACACTCGCAACACATCCGGTACGGTCGGCAATCTTCCGCTTAGCGCCCCTCGAAGTCAGGCAACACCGACCGAAACGAACGGCACAAATACACAGCCCGCCCCGGGCGTTTCACGGTCGCCTTAATCGAGTATACCAGACCTGGGAACCGGGAGGATTACACTCAGGTTACAGTTTGATTGCAGTACATCACATCATACGCAGGGCAACTCTGGCAGACCGCCACAGCCCTTCCAGGTCGTAATATGCCCGTACTTCCGGAGTAAACAGGTGCACAACCACTTCCCCGTAATCAATCAAGATCCACCCGGCGTCCGCCTCACCTTCGATGTGGAGCGGCTTCCTGCCGAAGGACTCCCTTGTTTTCTCGCGTATATCCTCGAGTATAGCCTGCGACTGCCGCTGACTGGTCGCGCTGGCGATGATAAAATAATCGGCAAGGATGGAGACTTCGCGAATATCGAGCACGACCACGTCCTCGCCTTTCTTATCGGCGATCAGGTCTACTATGTACCGGGCCAGTTCAAGCGAATCCGACACTGTCAGAATCACACCTCCTGTGTAGAACTGACGGTCACTGCAACCTCGACCGGGCTGTGTAACTACTGTAAGTTTATCACCAATTGGCCAGTTCACCAAATGCGTTTCAGCCGCTCCTGATCACCACGGCAGATCAACACACGCACCAGTTTATAAGCTGGAGCCACTCCGACTTTTGAAATAGCGTAACCATGCCCCTGCAGTCGCCGCCAGAGCGGTCACAACATAGCAACCTGCCAGGGCAGTAATGTGACAGCAGTACAAAGATTGACCTTTTTGCAGTATAATATCGCGTTGGGCCGCCAAGAGCCTATCCAATGAGGCAATAACCTTGACGAAAGGAGAGGTTAAAGATGAACTACAGGTTTTTTACGTGCGTTTTGCGTTCTTTTCATTCTAGCCGGGCTGAGCGCCTGCCAGCCAAAGGAAATTGATTTGCCTTTTGAGACCATCGAGAAACGCGATGCCTCTGGCACTGGACAAGTTTACGAGGGCAGGCAACCGGGCTTGATAATTATTGCCAAGCCTGAAGAAGTAGCTAAGTTGGACGCCTTGGTCACACCTGATGGCCAAACACGACTGCGAAGCCTGAACTACGATACGCATTTCATCATCGCGGTGTTTCAGGGACGAAAGCCAACCACAGGATATAGCATAGAGATCAAACGCATCATCCGCCACGGAAACACGGTAACTATTTATGCCCTGTCTCAAGAGCCCAAACCCGATGAGGCTAAAGGGGACGAGGAGACCTCTCCCTACCACTTGGTGGGGATAAAAAAGGTGGGAGATTGGGGACAACAAATCAACTTTGATTTGGTTGTAAATGATGCTGTCGTGATATCGCTTTCAGAAGTTATCCCCTGATTTGCGAAAGGAGGGCAAAATGGGTCACAAATCAACTCTAGGCCGCACTCTGCCCCTCATATTTACGTTAGCGCTAACGGCGCTGATTGTTGCCACTTTGGGTGGGACGTACTCTGTGGTTTCCCAAGCAACGCTATTCGATTCGCCCATCTCGCCGCCACCGACACCCACTCCTCAATTGCCCGCGCCTACGCCGCTGCCTGGCCCTTCTCAGGCTGCCCAAGCAGCCTTGGCCTATATCGCTACTCGGGAAGGCATTCCTACAGACGCCCTGCGCATCGTGGCCGATCACCCCACTGAATACCCGAACTTGGACCGCCAATTTCAGGTGGTCACGATATTGGATACTCGCCCCCAAGGCCAGATTTACAAGCTGCTGGTGGATTTGCAAAGCGGCCATATTGAGGAAGACATTTCGGCCTTACTGGCAGCAGAAACTCGCGCCCATGAGTCCCGATATGGCAAACTACAGCCAGCCCTTTACGAGCGGCTGCAGGGACTAAATGATGATGAAACCTTACTTGTCGCTGTCTGGGTCGCGGCCGGACCGGGACAGAGTCTAGCCGAGCAGCAAACAGCAGCCTTTGCTACATTGGCAGCCAGATATCCTGAGGTGCGAGCCGCGCTGGAGCGCTTCGGCAAGCCGATGGACGTAAGCGATCCGGCATTACGTCAGCGCATTGAGGCCGAGTATATTGAGCTACTGAATGCTCAAGCAGAGGTACGCTCCCGTCCTCTAATAACCGAATTGACCCGTAGGGGTTTCACCATCACCACTTACCCCGGCATGCCTTCGTTTACTGCCATCTTGCCCAAGCGAGTGATTCTGGAGTTGGCTCGACGATCAGACGTGAGCGCGATCTATCTGGTTGAAACAGAAGCGAAACCCGAATTGGACTCTGCTGTACCCAGCAGCCTGGCACCGCTCGTCTGGGCGCGGGGTTATGATGGCAGTGGGGTGACTATTGCCATTCTGGAGCATGGTAACGTAGATCCCAATAACAGCTTTCTCCATCTCTCGCCAGTCAGACGCGATGCTAATAATGGTGTTCAAGATCACACGACCCGTATAGCCAGTGATGCCGCAAGTTTCCACGATACATATAGAGGAGTGGCCCCTGGTGCAACGATTTTAAGCGCCGGAGAGAACGGCCAACAGGCTGATGTAGTGGCGGCTTTACAGTGGGCATTTGATCAAGGAGCTCGGATCGTCAACATCAGTGAAGGCTATGAAGCGGACAATACTGTGAACTGGCTGGATCGTGCTTTCGACTATTGGGCACGCAACCGTTTTCGGGCGATTGTCAATTCGGCTGGGAACACCGGTGGAAGCCTTACAACGCCTGGTAAAGCGTGGAATGTTATTACTGTAGGGGCTACTGACGACAATAACAACGCAGATTGGTCTGATGACCAGATGTGGCCAGACTCGGCCTACGTGAATCCTGTTAGTCCCCATAATGATCGCGAGAAGCCGGAGGTTGTTGCCGTGGGTGCGAATGTGACGGCGCTCGGGGTCAACAATGTTCCTCAGACTCGTTCGGGCACCAGCCACGCTGCTCCTCAAGTAGCCGGATTGGTAGCGCTGTTGGTCCACCGCAATTCTACTCTCGGTTACTGGCCGGAAGCAGTCAAGGCCATCATCATGGCTTCTGCTACCCATAATATCACCGGCCCCACAATCATCGTGCGTGGACAAGGCGATCTCCGCGATGGGGCAGGGGCTATCAATGCAGTCTTGGCCGACACTGTAGCCCAACTGCAAGCACAGGCCTCGGCAACATGCCAAGTATCATGTTGATGGGGACACTATATTGACAATAGCAACTTTCCCGTTGGCACGGACTTGGAGCGCAATTTTCATGCTGATCGAGGCAACCTCGTTCGAATAGCAATCGCTTGGTGGTCTAACGCCGACATACCAGGCAACAATTACAGTTTCGATCGGTTGGACACCGATCTGGACCTTCGTATCAAAGATCCCAACAATCAGTACATCCCCAACGTGAGTTCGCTGAGTTGGGATAACAATTACGAAATGGTCAGTTCGTTGCTCCGCAAACTGGTGATTACAGGATCGTTGTACGGAAGGTGCGGGCGGATGAGCCGTCTAATTACCTGGGCATTGCCTTTGTACGGCTGTATCGCGTATATATCCCTCTTGTGCTCAAGAACTATCCGTAAGGGCGGCCCAACCTGCGCATCCAGCCGACAGGCCTCCCTACGGTCGGCCTGCGGCTGATGCGCGGGCCGTTGGGCAGCCAAGAGACCTGGCGTACTGGTAGTTCGTAACGCGATACGCAAGCATTCAAATTCAACGTGGGAGAGATCATCTTGCCTGAACTGGCTCGATTCTTTGCCACCTGTGCAGTTGGAAAACCGCAAAGCGCAAAGAACTAATGCGGTGAATTCAATCCAACCGCACTGGTCGCAATTTTGTCTGAACTCGAGTTGAGAGGAAAGAAATGATGCCGGAAAACAATCTCACCTTGTGGCAACCCCTGCCCCGCGAAGAAGTGATCAAAGCGGTGGAGCGCAAATACCCTTCTCGCATCCCTCTCGTATTTGCCAGGTGGTGGGGCGAGGGACTGGAAGAGCAGTACGGCGCACGACTGCGCACACTCGAGCGTTACCCGGAGGACGCAGTCATTCTGCTGATCGAACCTTTGAACTTCAGCGCGATGGGACTCTCGTGGGAGATCGAAACGGGTGGTGCGCACGACTCCGCCTGCGTCCTCGATGACTGGAAAAAACTGGATGAGTTCATCGAAAAGATGCCCGATCCCGCAAGCGACCCACAAATCACCCTCCTCGCGGAGCAGGCAGAACAGGCACACAGCCAGGGTATGTACCTGATGTTCGGCTGGTGGAGATTGTTCTTCGAGCGCCCCTGGAGCATTCGGGGGATGCAAAACCTGCTGACCGACTATTATCTGGCACCGGAGCAGGTCCACCGCCTGCATCAGGCGCTGTGCGATCTGTACTGTGGATACCTTGAGCGGGCCATCCGTGAACTACAGCCGGATGGGTTCTGGACCAGCGATGACCTGGGGCATCAGCGCAACCTCTTTATGCGTCCTGAAACTTTCCGCGAGTTCATCAAGCCCTATTATGCACGCATCGGGGCACTTCTCAGGAAACATCATCTCCACTGGTGGTTGCATTCATGCGGCAACAACACCCCTGTGCTGGCCGATCTGGCCGAGGTAGGGGTAAACGTATTCCATCCGGTGCAGAAGGGGACGATGGACGAAGTCGCTGTGGCCCGCGAATTCGGTGACCGCCTGACGTTCCTGGCCGGGATAGACGTACAGCACGTGCTCCAGGAAAGGGACCCCCAGGGCGTGCGTGAGGAAGTCCGTTTCCTTATTGAAACCTTTGACCGCCCTGATGGCGGCATGTGCATCGCTGCCGGCAACGGAATCGTCGCAGGCACACCTTTCGAGAACATCGAGGCTTTTCTGGACGAGGCGCTGCGATACGGTACGAATCACCGCGCCAGATTCGCTCCCAGATAATACTCCCATGCTGTCCAATCGGTCAGCCACACAGACATAGAGTGTGAAGCCAGGCATAGTCGCCCGGCGCGAAGCGCCCAGGGAGAGCGATTTCGATCGGCCTGAGCAGTTACCCACAAACCATCTTTCGGGAGGTGAACATTGAAACTTGACTACAAAAAGACATTCCTGATCGGCTTCGGCTTCTTCGGCATCAGCGTGCTGTGGACACTCTACAACGCCTATGTGCCGATCTACCTCCAGGCCGGCCATCCCGGCTTCGATGCCCACGGTGAAGTTGGATTCGGGCTGGACCCTGGCCTGACCGGCATCATTATGACACTGGATAACGTGGTGGCCTTCTTCCTGCTCCCGCTGACAGGCATATGGTCGGATCGGATATGGACACGCCTGGGCCGCCGTATGCCTTTCATCCTCGTGCTGGCGCCAATAGCAATTGCAGCGTTTATGCTCATCCCGGCAGCCATGCAAATAATTCCACCCGAACTCAGCGGGCAGACCAGTCGGCTGGGGACTCCGCTGGCACTTTTCGCGGTCGGGATCGGCGTCTTTCTGACAGCGATGGCGGGCTTCCGTACCCCGGTCATTGCCCTCATGCCCGATCTGACGCCCAGCCCGCTGCGCTCACAGGCCAACGGCGTGATCAACCTGATGGGCGGGATCGGCACGTTGCTGGCGACGCTGGCCAGTGGAGTGCTTTACGCGATGGGGCGGGCAGTACCATTCGCATTCGGTGGCGTGTTGATGGCTGCTGCTGTTGTGATGCTGCTCCTGTTCGTGCGCGAGCCGAGGGAACTGGAGAGCACCGCGCGTCAGGATGAGGGATTGGGCGTGTTACGTGGCATCAGGCGGGTCTCGCGAGAGGCCTGTCTCAGCCTGGCGCTGCTGATGGGAGCAATCTTTTGCTGGTTCGTCGGATACAATGCCGTCGAGACATTTCTGTCCTCTTACGGGGTGAGCGAGCTGGGGATGTCTGCAGGCACGGCGCCGCTGCTGATGGGAGTGGCTTCACTGGCTTTTCTGATTTTCGCGCTGCCCTCCGGCCACATCGCAGCCCACCTGGGCCGGCGACGCACGATCATCGCCGGCCTGGTCACGTTTGGTGTGTTGCTGCTGATCAACTTCTTCCTGCGTAGCGCCACCCTGATCTGGCCGATCATGGCCCTCGGGGGCATGGGCTGGGCACTGGTCAACATCAATTCCCTGCCGATGGTGGTGGACATCTCGACCTCGGATGCCGACCTGGGCACATACACCGGCATGTATTACCTCGCCTCGCAACTGGCAGCAGTGGCAGGACCCATCATCAACGGTTACATTGTAAAATGGGGCGGTGGGGATTACAATCTGATCTTTCTGGCAACACCGATGTTCTTCCTGCTGGCAGTGCTGTGTATGCTGCGTGTGACAAAGGGTGAAGCCAGGCTGTGAACCGGGCGAAAGCAACGCCCTCGGGATTTCGAAGCAAATTCCAATCCGGGGGCAAACGTGGCTCCGGGCGGGAAAAGCAGCCCCAGCGTAGCCCCAATCACTTCTGCCTCGGACATCCGCTCTCGGGTGCCGGTTGCCAAATCCGGGCAAAGTAGTATAATCTTGCGCCGTATGATCGGCCCACTTGAGACAGGAGGAAATCCCTATGACCATTCATCTATATCTATCCCTGATCCCCGAGGCACTCATCGCTTCGATGCTCGACCCTGAGGAATTCGGGGCCTATTACGCCGTAGGCAGTGCGAAGAAATCACGTGGGCAGGCGATCTTCTTTGAAGTGGACCCCAGCTTCAGGCACGAATACTTCGACATTGACGAAGGCTTCCGGCGCTGCGTGCCTCACGAAGACGGTACACCCAAGGCTTCCATTTACATCTCCGTCTACCGGGTACTTGAGCATGTCTCATTGGACGCGATTCAAAAGCTATACCTGGTGACGCAAGATGGCCGCACGCTGGGGCTTGATTCCAGTGAGCAATTGCCTGAAGAGAGCGGTCAACTGCATCTCTACCAGGAAATCGCCCCGGTACATCCCCTCGTGGTCAGCACACTTGGACCGCGTGAGTTCTACGAGCTTATCGTCAAACACCCAACCACCTTACTCCGCCTGCCGGCCGTCTGCTTTGTGGAGCTACGGCTTGGCGAACTGGCCGATGATCCCGAAAGGGGCGACGTGGGCGACCTGCCGTACGCCAATATTCCCCACCTGCGCCAATGCCTGATTGACCTGCGCACAAAGAGCGTGCACACCAAGATGGTCAACCGCATTCAGCCCGCTACATTTCCGTACCGCACGATCAAGAGCGGCGTCTTTTTGGGCAATCAGGAAAAGCTGTTATTCTTCCCCATGCCCAGCCAGGAGGAGTTGAGGGCCAGATACTATCGCTGGTGGCGCTCTGCGAACATGTAACCTGTTGCCGTTCAACCTGCCCCTGCCAGACCTGTGAGCGGTGTGAGCTGTAAGCTCCGAAGTTCCACCGCACACACCTCTGAGCGGACAGGCCGCGGATTATACCTTATAACTAAAGGAGATGTGCATGGAAAATTTCTGGCTTATTCTCGGTTTATTTTCCGGCCTGCTATCGGTAGGGCTTGCTGTATGGAGTTACATATGGGTAAACAGGCAGGATGCCGGCAGCAAGGAGGCCCAGAAAGTGGCAGCCTGGATACGCAGAGGGGCGGTCTCCTATCTGAGAAAGCTCTACTCCGCGCTGATTATGGTGGCAATAGTGCTTGCCCTGATTATTGCCATCGTGTTCGGAATCCATGCTCAGGATCCATTCTACGGGTTTAAGATGGCTGGCGCCTTCGTGACCGGCGCACTGCTCTCCGCACTCGCCGGTTATATGGGAATGACTATTGCCGTCGCCGCGAATGTACGCAGTGCTACCGCCGCCGAAAAAGGACTGAACCCCGCTTTCAACCTGGCCTTCCGGGCCGGCTCCGTGATGGGACTGGCTATGGTTGGCATTGCGGTGACAGGTATGAGCACGATTTATTTGCTGACCCGCCAGCCGGAGATCGTACTTGGGTTCAGCTTTGGTGCCTCGACGCTGGCACTGCTGGCGAAGGCAGGCGGCGGCATCTACACCAAAACGGCCGACATCGCTGCCGATCTGGTGGGCAAGGTGGAAATCGGCATCCCTGAGGACGATCCGCGCAACCCGGCCGTCATTGCCGATAACGTCGGTGATAACGTGGGCGATGTGGCCGGCATGGGGGCTGACATCTTCGACAGTTATGTTGCCAGTGCGGTAGCAGTTATGTTGTTGGGCATCTCTGTGCCCAACGCGGCGGAACAGGTTAAGTACACCGTCTTTCCGCTGGTGCTGTGCACGCTGGGCATCTTCGCCTCGATCATCGGGTTACAGCTCGTGCGCGTGGGCAGGGACGGAAAGCCTGGTAAGGCGCTGAACAGCGGCACCATTATCACCTGTCTGCTCTTCGGCGTGATGGTCGTGGCAGTGGTTTTCCTCGGGGGCTATAACCTGGGCGTGCTGTGGGCAACGCTGGCTGGATTGATCACCGGCGTCATTATAGGCTTCACCTCAGATTATTTCACCGGCGATGATAAACCACCTGTAGTTGAGACGGCACGTGTCTCCGGCTCCGGCTCAGCCATCAACATCATCACCGGCTTCAGCTATGGCCTGATCAGCATCGTGCCCTCCATCATCGGCATAGTGGCCGCCACGCTCGTCTCGTACTATCTGGCGGAAAGGTCCGGCCTGAGCGGCGTCTACGGTGTGGGCATCAGCGCCGTTGGCATGCTGGCCGTCAGTGGGATGATCGTCTCGGCAGATGCCTATGGCCCGATCGTGGACAACGCCCGTGGCATAGCGGAGATGGCCGGTATGTCTCAGTCGGTGATTGACACTTCTGATGTGCTGGACGCCGCCGGAAACACAGCCAAAGCCATTACCAAAGGCTTTGCCATCAGTGCTGCAGCGCTGACCGTATTGGCCCTCTTCGCCGCTTATGCTTCAGAAATGGAGGCCGAGGGCGTGAAGGTAGCCCTTAGTCTGCGCAACCCTCTGGTGATCGCCGGCATCTTCATAGGCGCGATGACACCTCCCCTCTTCAGTGCGCTGACTATGCTTTCTGTCACCCGCAACGCCTTCGACATGATCGAGGAGATCCGCCGCCAGTTCAACCGCGATCCAGGCATCCTGGCCGGCACCTCAGAGCCGGACTACGAGACCTGTGTGGCACTGGCTGCCCAGGGCGCGTTGACCTCACTGGTGCTGCCGGCATTTCTGGCCGTGGTCCTGCCGCTACTCGTCGGCTTCATAATGGGGCCTGAGGCACTGGGGGCCTTCCTGGGAGGGTCTATCTTCACCGGGATCATCTTTGCATTGCTGATGGCCAATGCGGGTGGACTGTGGGACAATGCCAAGAAATACATCGAATCAGGCATGTTTGGAGGCAAGGGATCCGAGGCCCACAAAGCCGGTGTGGTAGGCGATACCGTCGGCGATCCGTTTAAGGACACAGCGGGGCCCTCGCTCAACACGCTTATCACTGTGATGTCGCTTGTCTCGTCACTCTTCGCTCCGGTCATCGCGGCATTTCACCTTTTCTGAGCTGATATGGAAACAATTCTGAGCAGCAAATCCAAAATCGTGATCATCTCTCCGGAGAGGCCCACGGTGCTCATCGGCGAGCGTATCAACCCTACCGGCAAGAAACGCCTGGCTGCTGCTCTGATGGAAGGGAATCTGGAGCCGGTACGAATAGAGGCAGTCGCGCAGGTGGAAGCTGGCGCAGATATGCTGGACGTCAACGTAGGCGTCACCGGAGTGGACGAAGTGGCACTGCTGCCCGCAGCCGTGCGCCTGGTGATGGAGACCGTGGATGTGCCTTTATGCATAGATAGCGCCAACCCCCAGGCGCTGCGGGCAGCACTGACCGTCTACAAAGAGATGGCACCACACGGCAAGCCGCTCATCAACTCCGTTAACGGAGAGGAAGCCCGTCTGGAGCAGGTGCTGCCCCTGGTAGCAGAGTATGGGACAGCCGTGATCGGCCTGACGATGGACGATAACGGTATTCCTGCGACAGCAGAGAAACGGCTGGCAATAGCTCACAAAATCGTCGCGCGGGCAGAAAGTATGGGCATTCCCCGCCAAGACATCATCATTGATTGCCTGGCACTGGCAGTGGGAGCGGACTCGCAGGCGGGCTGTGTGACCCTCGACGCCATCCGGATGGTCCGGGAGGAACTGGGTGTCAACCTGACACTGGGCGTGAGCAACGTCTCTTTCGGACTCCCCGAACGGGAACTGATCAACCTGACCTTCCTGGCGATGACCATTCAACAGGGAGTGAATTGCCCGATCGTGGATGTGGCGAAAGTGCGCCCAACCATCCTGGCTGCCGACCTGCTGCTGGGGCGTGATGAATACGCCATGCGCTACATAAGGGCCTACAGGCAACGCCTGGCCGCTGCCGCAAGATGTTAGCTCTCAGTGCTCCAAAGGGCAACTCTTCAGGCCGATTGGAATCATCTCCCCGAGCGCTTGGCACCGGGAATCGGCGAGAGCCGCCCCCCAGCCGCAGGCCCACAAAAGAGAAAGTACAATTACACGGGCGGGAGCGGAGAAGGACATCATGTTTCGACTGCTCCGACATAATACTCAACGCAAAGTATTCATTGCCGGGCTGGATTGTGCTCCCCCTGCGGTGCTGTTCAGGGATGGCACTGCAGACCCACTCGGACTGAAGGATCAGCTCCCTACCCTCAGCAGACTGATTGATGAGGGCATCTACGGGCCACTTACAAGCTCCATACCATGCATCACCGTCCCCGCCTGGACCTCGATGCTGGCGAGCAAGGACCCGGGGACCCTGGGCTTCTACGGTTTCCGCAATCGCGCTGACTACTCGTACAACAGGATGACCATTGCCACGGCCAACGCCATCCAGGACCCGCGGGTATGGGATATCCTGAGTGAGGCGGGCAAGGATTCCATCGTCGTGGGCGTGCCGCAGACCTATCCGGTCAGGCCGCTGCGGGGCTATCTGATCAGCTCCTTCCTCACCCCGAGCACCGAACGGCAATACACCTACCCCCATGAGCTCCGCTATGAGATCGAGCGGGTGCTGGACGGCCGACCTTACGATCTCGATGTGTCTGAATTCCGCACCGACGACAAGGAATACCTGCTGCGCCAGATCCAGGAGATGACCGAGAAGCGTTTTGCCGTCATCAAATACCTGCTGCGAGAGAAGCCGTGGGACTTCTTCATCTTTGTCGAGATTGGCCTGGACCGTATCCATCATGGTCTGTGGAAGTTTTGGGATCCGGCCCATCCCAAATATGAGCCGGGCAGTCCCTACCATGACGCCATACCCGCATACTATCGTTACCTGGACCGGGAGCTGGGCGAAATCCTGGGCATGCTGGACGACGAAACCATCGTCATGGTTGTGTCCGATCACGGAGCCAAGGCGATGGAGGGCGGTTTCGCCGTTAACGAATGGCTGCGCCGGGAAGGACTGCTGGTATTAAAAGAGGAACCGTCGCCAGGCAAGCTGACCCCGTTTGAAAAGGCGCAGGTGGATTGGGAAAAGACGGTAGCCTGGGGTGAGGGAGGATATTACGCTCGCATCTTTATGAACGTCGAAGGACGTGAACCCCAGGGCAGAATCCCCCCTCATGAGTACGAAAAGGTGCGCGACCAGCTCAAGAAGATGATCGAAGAGCTGCCCGATAACGAGGGGAAGCCAATGGGTTCAGTGGTCTTCAAGCCCGAAGAGGTGTACCGACAGGTGCGCAATATTGCTCCTGACCTGATGGTATACTTCGGTAACCTGCGCTGGCGCTCGGTTGGCTCCCTGGGGCTTCCGGACGTGTACACCTTTGAAAACGACACCGGCCCAGACGATGCCAACCACGACCAGGACGGCGTCTTTATCCTGTGGGATCCGCGTCGGAATCACAGGGGCAGGTATGTGGAGGGTCTGCAACTGATGGATGTTGCGCCGACGGTGCTCGATGTGATGGGCATACCGGTCCCACCTGACATGCAGGGCAGGGTCATTCCGCGGCAGGCATAGACGTGGTACAGAGCGATCATCAAGGGGGCAGGAAAAGCCCCCTTGTGTTATTGGGATGGGTGACACTTACGGCGTTGCTGGCCACACTGGCCTACTTTACGGGAGCCGGCCTGGCAATGGAGTGGATGACCTCACTGTCGGTCGCTCCCGTTGCCACGCTGCTTCCGCCCCAGGCGTTACATCCCACTCCGACGCAGATCAGCCCGCGCTGGCTGGAACCGGGATCGCCTGTGGAGGGCACACTGAATAGCACACAGAGCGTAGATGCCTGGCGCTTCCGTGGTAACGAACGGCAGTCTGCCACGGTAGAAATGTGGTTGCATCCTGGTTCCGGTTCCAGTGTGGATGCTGAGCTTGCAGTCCAGTTGCTGACCTTTGACGGCACTCCCCTGGCCGAGGAAAGAGGCTCTGTCTTCCTTCCCCCTTACATCTTCCTGCCCCAACTGCCAGCCAACGACCTTTACACTCTCCGTGTTATGCCAGTTGCCGGGCTGCCGGGGTTATATTCGCTCTTGCTCACCCTGGCGGACACCATGACCACTCCAACAACCAGCTTCTCCGTGACAGCTCCTTATCAGGGGCCGGCTGAGCCATTTCCTGCCCCCACTTTCGCCGGGCCACCGGCGCAGTTCCAATGGCCTACCCCCCAGCGCAGAATCTCCGGCTGGACTTTTCACGACCCGGGCAATCCCGGCCACATCGGGCTGGACATTGCCGCTGAGTTGTGGGATCCGATCGTGGCGGTAGCAGACGGGACGGTGATCTTCGCCGAGTGGGGCGGTGGCTACGGCAACCTGGTGATCGTCCAGCATGGAGAGGACTGGCGTTCCTACTATGCCCATCTGACCGCGATCCTGGTCGAAGTCGGGCAGAAGGTACGCCAGGGTGAACTGTTGGGAGGAGCGGGCAGCACCGGCTACTCCACCGGCACCCACCTCCATTTCGAGCTGCGTTATCAGGGCCGACCAGTAGACCCTCTGCTATACCTGCCCTGACAGGCATAGAAGCGGGGGTAATCCGGGACTCGCTCCCCCTCACGGCCGGTCCGGGTAGAAATCCACCACCGTCTGCCCGTCGAGCACAGAAAGTGCCGCCGCTCTTCCTCTGGCTGCCTCGGCCACGAAGATCGAGCCGGTAGTCTGCGCCACGGTCTGGGTCAGTGTCTCCAGTGGCAGAGCCAGTCCTATCAGGGTACGGGACTCGCTGATATAAAAGCGCACAACCTCCGGACCATCAGTCCAGCTACCTTGCGCCGGATTCCATACCATAAGGTAGGGAGAAAATCTGGCCTCAGCCGGGTCGTACAGCAGGCCAACGACCGCGTCATCCCCGAGATCAGGGTTTATCCTGGCCGAGCCGGCAGGCCTCCCCGTATCTACGTTGCCATCCAGATCAAGCGCAAAGAGCCAGTCACTGTAGGGAGGAGGATCAGGGAGCGGCGTATACAGCGAAAGCCACAACAGGGCATCGCCAGGTTGTACCCAACTGGCCAGTTCCGCCGGCACGCCCCCGTCGGGCACCAGGTCCACTCTTAAGTCAGCGCGGATGTTGGCGGTGCGGATGTCCCCACCGGCAGGAGCTCCGTTAACAGGCTGACCACTCTCGTATCCCACCGCATCCCCCTGCGGGTCAATGGTCAGCGGCGTCGGCGTAGGCGCGGGTGTGTTGGTCGGCGTGGGCAATGGAGTGGGGGTAAACGACGGCGTCGGAGAGGGCAAAGGCGTCGGCGTGCACAGCCTGATATGTATCAGCGCGTCGGCAACCTGGCGAGGCTTGCTGCTGATGGCCGTGACCACGTAATCGCCAGGTTTATTGCCGGCTATGAAAGTGCCGTCACTCTCAACGCTACCCCCGGTTGACCTCCAGCGGACTGTCGCACCAGGCTCGATGGACCCCGTGACAGAAAAACGGTAAGTTTCGCCGGCACACAGGCTTACCTCCCCCGGACTTATGCTCAGGCGCTCCCCCGCGGGCGTGGGGCCGGCCAGAATGCGTACAAACAGGTTGACCACCCCCATAACCACGACGACGGCAACCATACCCACAGTAAACCAGAACAGGGTGACGCGTGTTTTGTCATCCAGCATAATGTGCCCCTCTCGGTATGAGCCTCCTTCCGTATCTATGCGAGTTCAGGGGTAGAGTATACCACAGGCAATGCGTCCGGTCAATGAAAGGCAGCCCAGCCGCAGAGGCGCAGGCATTCCAACCGTCAAGTGGTCCGGAAAGGCCATTCCACCATCCCTGGCGCTGCGCGCCAGACGTCAGCTCCAGGTGGGCAGGAGGCCAACGACGATCCCGCGCACACCCTCTACAACCCCACGACCCGCGCCAGGTGGAAAGCCACACTCCCCAAGGCAGTTGAGATTATCAGCAGGAGCAACAGGTCGAATATAGTCCACTTCCAGGAGGCGCTCTCCCTGCGCAAAGCAGCTACAGTAGCCACGCAGGGGACAAATAGTATCTGCGTGACCAGGAAGGCCAGCCCGACAGGAACGGGAAAGGCAGCTCTGAGCCGATCCGCCAGTCCCGCTTCTGCAGTCGCGCCGAAAAGCACTCCCAGAGTGGCAATGGAGTTCTCCTTGGCTATAAAACTGGTCAGCAGCGCAACAGTAAGGCGCCAGTCGAAACCCATCAGCAATCGCCCCACCGGCTCCAGCCACCTGCCGAAACCGGCAAGCCAGCTTGCTTCCAGTCCTCCTTCGGGTAACACTGATAAAGCCCATACCGCTACAGACACAGGCACAATCACTCTGCCTGCCTTGTGCACAAATGCCATCGTCTGTTGCCACACCATCAGGCCGATTGTGCGCCAGTTGGGCACATGGTAGAGCGGCAATTCCATAATGAAGGCAGCCCGTCGCCCACGGAAGATGGTCCTGTTGATCAAGGCCCCGGCTGTAACCAATACCGCCAGCGCCAGCAGAATAAGCCCCCAGGAAACATAGACAGCGTAAGGCCCGAAAAAAGCCGGGGCAAGGAAGGCCAGGACCGCCATGCGGGCAGTACAGGGCACCAGCGGGGCCAGCAACATTGTCAACAGCCGGGCACGCCTGGATTCGATGACGCGTGTCCCCAATACCGCCGGCACGTTACAACCAAACCCCAGGCAGAGGGGTAGGAACGACTTGCCATGCAGCCCCATGATATGCATAAAACCATCCATCACATAAGCAGCCCGTGCCATGTAACCGGTATCTTCCAGTATACCCATCACAGTAAAAAAGATGACCAGAATTGGTATAAATGTGAGCATGGCCCCGGCACTGCCAATAATGCCGTCAGCTAAAAGGCCACTTAACCAGTAAGGGGCCTGTGCCAGGCTGGCGTGCACCAGCCAGGCTGCCTGACCAACAACATGGACGTCCAGCCACTCCTGCAACGGGGAGCCCACCGTATAAGTAAGCCAGAACACCATCCCCAATATCGCCCCCAGGATCAACAATCCCCAGAGAGGATGTGTCGCCCACCGGTCTAATCTCTCCGTAAGGCTGATCTGGCCGGCACGCGGACGGGTCACGGCAGCGCGCACCATCCGGCCGATCCATTCATATCGTCCGCTGGCCACAGCAACCAGCGCATCATCATGAGCACGCAGGAGACTTTGGACAGCAGTCCACCGTTCCTGCGGGAGATTTTCCTGCATCATCCGGGTGATTTCCTGGTCGCCTTCGAGCAGCTTGAGCGCCACCCATACCTGTGGATAGGGCGGCGGGACGTAACCGTCAACCAGTTCCTCGATCTCACGGAGTACCTTCTGATGGTCAGCGCGTATCTGGGGCAGCCTTGGCTCACAGGTAACCTCCCCCTTCACCACACGATCAACTGCCTCCATAAGCTCCTGCACCCCTATGTTGCGGGTCGCGACCATGGGCACTACCGGCACCCCGAGCGCGGCCTCCAACACCTCAGGCTCAACGTGCGTCCCCTCCCGCTCCGCCACATCAATCATATTCAGCCCGATCACCAACGGAACGCGCAAAGAGAGCAGCTCTGCCACCAGATACAGGCTGCGCTCCAGGATCGCGGCATCAACCAGTGCTATGACCACATCAGGCCGCTCGCGGATGATAAACTCACGCGCGATGACCTCTTCGGCAGAATTGGCAGTCAGACTGTAGGTGCCGGGCAGATCAACCAGCCGATAGAGTTTACCGTTAAAGGTGAAGCACCCCTCTTTGCGCTCGATGGTCTTGCCCGGCCAGTTGCCCACGTGCTGACTGAGTCCGGTGAGCAGATTGAACAGAGTTGACTTGCCAACATTCGGCTGACCGGCCAGCGCTAACAAAACAGGACGCCCGGCGGGCGTCCCATCTAGAGCACTGCCCGTTTCAGGCGCCAGATCATGACAGGTGGCTACCATCGGGTCCCCCTAAGCCACACGCCGCACATAGATTTTGTTCGCCTCACCACGTCCCAGCGCAATCCTGGCGTCTCTGACTCTGGCAATCAGAGGGCCATGTCCAAAATTCTGCAGCATCGTGATCTCTGCCCCAGGGGTTAGCCCCATAGAAGCCAGACGCGAACGCAACCCCCGACCACAATCGAGTTCCAGCACTATACCACGTTCCCCGGTGCGCATGGCACTCAGCGCGATCGCTCCACTCTCACAAGTCAGTTGCTCCATTGTCACCACCTCCTCCCAGGCGATATTTGCATTCGGCACAGTAGCCGCTGATGTGTAGATGGGTGGAAATCACACGCACTCCCTCTTGCTGACTCAAGCCCTGTTCGATCTGCGCCACAAGAGGAGTATCAAACTCGATCACTTTGCCACACTTCAGGCAGGTGAAGTGATAATGTGGTTTGCTTTGCACTGACTCGTAATGGCAGTGTTCCTCGCCCAACCGATGCTCTTCTACCAGCCCCATCTCCTTCAGGATGGCCAGTGTGCGATAGACTGTGGCCAGGCTGATATTGGGATTCAATGCTTTTGCCTGACCGTACAGCGTCTCGGCATCCAGATGCTCACCACTCGCTTCCAGTATGCTCAGGATCAGACGCCGCTGAAAAGTCAGACGCCTCCCCCGATCACGAAAAGCTGCCTGTAGATTTTCCCTCAACATGCCGGGCTCCTTATTGCAAATGATTATCATTAATAATAATACCACATTTTCCAGAGATGGAAAAGGGGGACAGTCTCAGTGCACAATCATTGTAGGACAACTGCTCGCAGTTGTCCTGCAATGCTGCCATCCGGAGGTAGCGGGCACGTTCTGGAGAGCGGCCCGAGCAGGGGAGACGCCAAAATATAACGGACACCCTCAACAGGAGCAACGTGGACAGTTCTCGAATTCTGTTGTAGAATCTGACATGCTATGGATTGGGATACAGCGTTCACAACATTCGGGTTGATCTTCCTGGCGGAGCTGGGTGACAAGACCCAACTGGCAGTCCTGATGCAAAGCTGCAAGTACCGCCGCCCCTGGGCCGTGTTGCTCGGAGCGAGCCTGGCCCTGACCGTGGTCACGGCGTTGGGCGCCACCGGTGGTCAGATAGCGGGCAGCTTCGTGCCAGCGCGCATTCTTAAAAATGTAGCAGCCATTATGTTTGTCGCAATGGGCGTCCTGGTCGCTCGCGAAGCCATGGGCACGAAAAATGGGGATGCCGATCCTTCATGCCAGGCTGATGATCGCCGTAGCACTGCCTGGCGGGCCTTCGTTTCCACATTCTGGCTCCTGTGCGTCGCAGAGATGGGTGACAAAACCCAACTGGCTGTCCTGGGATTGGCAGCCAGGAATCAGCACTCCTTTCCTGTCTTCGCCGGCGGAGCGGCAGCATTGATAGCGGTGACGGCTTTGGGAGTGCTCGGAGGGGAGGGACTGTGCCGGCTGATTCCCAGGCGAGCATTGCTGTGGCTTTCAAGCGTCTTATTTGCGGGAGTAGGAATCTGGATCTGGCTGACATAGGCCGGCCTTCACCGAACTTACCCCCAGCGAAATCTCTGAACAGGTGCACTCGCCTCTTGGTAGTCATAGTCAGCTCAGGTACGCGGATCCACTATGGAGACAGCCAAAATCATCCTCAACCCTTACGCCGGCCGCTGGAAGGCCAGGGCTGCCATTCCAGATATTGAAAAGACCTGCCGGGAGATCGGCCTGGATTATGAGCTGGCGATAACAGAGGGACCAGGCCACGGCATCGAGCTGGCACGAGAGGCGGCGCTGGCGGGATTTTCTCCCATCGTATCTGCCGGAGGCGATGGAAGCATCAGCGAGGTGGTCAACGGTCTGATGCAGGCTGCAGGTGATGGGATGGCAGGTCCACTGGGCATCATTCCACTGGGATCGGCGGATGATTTCGCAGACATGCTGGGCCTTGAGAAGAGTATCGAGAGCGCCTGCCGTATCATCCAGGCAGGCCATACACGTGTGGTGGATGTCGGGTGTGTCAACGGCCGTCTCTTCGACAATAACTCTGCCATCGGCCTGGAGCCAATGGTGACCGCCACACAGGCGGCAATGAAACGCATCCATGGGACGCCGCGCTACATTCTGGCGGCGTTGAAGACGATCCTATCCCACAAGCCGTGGTATATGCGGCTTGCCTGGGATGAGGGAGAATACAGTGGACCGGTTTCGCTTGTCTCAGTGGGCAACACCCGCCGCACCGGTGGCGCTTTCTGGATGACACCCTTCGCTGCCCCGGACGATGGCTATCTGGACTTTGTCTTCGCCGGCGGGCTGAGCCGGCCAAAGTTGCTGCGCCTGTTACCGACCACCTTCGACGGAAGTCATGTCAAGCGGCCGGAAGTGATCTACGCGCGTACCACCTGCCTGACCATTGAGTGCGAACCGCCTACCCCAATCCACGCTGACGGCGAGTTGTTTGAGCGGTCAGCCACTCACGTCCACTATAGGGTGCTGCCTGGAAGGCTGCAGGTCATTGTACCAGCCTCCAGGGCGCAGGACCGTGGTGTCTGACAGGTATGTTCATGGGGCGTCAGACGCACACCCGGATACCCTGGCGCGCAGCACCTCGACCAGTGCCATCAACCCACCCGCCACCACTGAGTGCCCTCCTGATAACACCGGTATCCTCGCCCCGGCAGTTGCGCGTGCGAAACTGCGCAGAAACGGCTCCTCCACCAGCTCCCAGCGGTGCAGATCGGCATTGAAACGATCGCGCCGGGAAGGCCACACCCTGTGCGCAGCCAGGATCACCCGATCATCAATCAAGGCGCCGTCGGCCAGCTCAGCCAGCCTGTCGAAAAAGACCTCACATCCCACCAGATCAAGATATTCGGCAACCAGGGAGCGCACCTCCCCCCGCATCTGACGGCCACTGGCGCGCATACCGCGCTCCTCAGCGAAGACACGTACCCAGCAGTGCGTAGCCCGCTCCAAAGCGGCCCAGGCCGCTGAGGAGACACGCCCGATAATCGTCAGAGAGCTTCCCTCACGTGCCAGCACCGCCAATATCTCCTCCACCTGAGTATGTGGCCAGTTAAGAGCATTCAGGAAAGCGCGCAGGTGCGGGCCTATACCCTGATGGTATCGCGCGATCAGCAGGTCGGCCGGTGTATCCAGGTCGAAGCGAGTGGCTGCACAGGGTGACAGGCTCTCAACCTTCATCCTGCCCTCGTTTGCCAGCATCCAGGCCAGCGCGTTATCGCTCGGTACCCCTGCTAAAAGTCCGATCACCTCACCCGCATCAGTGAAACCAACCCAGTCACAGGAGTGGACATTGTTGGTGACCGCCAGCCGCTCCGCTTCCGTCAGAGAGAGCAGAATCCCGCTCCAGCGTGCAGTGGTCATAAGTGGGGCTGAAGCGCCGCCTGCGTAGAGCACGCGCCGGGCGGCATACTTCTCGATCAGACCGGCCAGACGCCGTCCGAAGTGGAAAGGCTCATGTTGCCGGTCGGGGTCCACCACGATCGGTAGCCCGGCCAGCGCACTGGTCCAGGCCGGGTTATCGGTGGCGACTACAGCCTGGCCGATCAGGTCCGTGCGCAACAACCTCTCCAGCAAATCGCGCGCAGCAGCCTGATGGGCACCCCGCAACGTCTCCTCAACATCGCTGTCCCCCCATCCACCGACAAACAGGAAAAGCGTTATTTTCTCCATGTCAACCAGCACTACAATGCAAGAGGCCCGGTCAGCCGGGCCTCTTGACATTCGCGATGATCTGTAATTTAGACTTCCGGCTGTAACAGGCCATAGTTTCCGTCACTGCGCCTGTACACGACATTGATGGCATTCTCATCAGCGTTGAGGAAAATATAGAAACTATGGCCAAGCAATTCCATCTGCTCGATGGCCTCTTCCGGCGTCATCGGGCGCACCTCGAAGCGCTTGACACGCACGATCTCCCCTGGCGGCTCAGGCTCACCCTCCTCGATGGGCAGGGGCTCGGCAGTCTGGAAGAATCGATCCTGCCTTTTTCCCTTATAACGCGCGATCTGGCGATACATCTTGTCCAACACAGCGTCAATCGAGGCGAACATGTCATTGGTGCGTTCCTCAGCGCGCAGAATAGTACCGCGCACACGAACGGTCAACTGGGCCACCTGGCTATGAGCCATGTTGCGGGTATTCTCTACCGAGAGGTCCATGCGTGCCTCCTCTATTGAGGGGAGATAGCGGTCCAGTTTGCTTATCTTCTGATCAACGTATCTGCTCAGATGGGGGGTCATTTCCATGTTGCGGGTAAAAACGGATACGTTCATAGTCGCCTCCTCATTGCGGAATAGGATTTTAGCGGGCACGAGCTAACGTGAGGGCCTGCACGCTCAATGCACCTGCCTCATACAGGGCCAGAGCGCAGGCCTCCAGCGTGGCACCGGTGGTGCACACATCGTCAACCAACAGCACCTTTCTGCCGACCACACCGGCATCCACACAACGAAAAGCATCTTTGACGTTCAACTTACGCTCCTCGGCGCTGAGCGTTACCTGCGCGGCGGTGGCACGCTCGCGCACAAGCGTATGTTCGTTCACCACCAACCCGTTCCCTCTGGTCATCTCGCGCGCCAGCAGAGCCGCCTGGTTATATCCGCGCTCGCGCAGGCGAGTGATATGCAGCGGCACCGGCACCACCACATCAGCAGGCACAGGATGCTCATCCAGATATGCAGCCATCAGGCTGCCAAGCGGTTCTGCCAGGGCAACACAGCCACGATATTTAAGGCGATGGATGGCCTCACGCAGCACGCCCTCGAAATAGAGCACGGACCGGATGCGTTCGATGCGTAGAGGCCCGGTGCGGCAACGGCTGCACAGCCCATCATCGCCTGCTCTATCTCCGCAGATGTAGCAACATGATGAAGTATTAACCCGAGGGACCTGCTCCAGGCAGGCCTGACATAACCAGGCGCCCGGCTTCCGGCAGCCGAGGCAACGGGGAGGGAAGAGAAGGTCTAGAAAATGTCTGTACAGCGCCGACCAGTGCAGGCCAGCTTTCTCAAGAAATGACACAGATGCGAATACCTGTTCTCTTATCCGAAGATGGAGAGTTGTCCACTCGTGACCATCTTTATGATCTGGATCGCGGCCGGCCCCAGCAGAATGATGAAGATGGCAGGGAAGATCAGAAAGACAATGGCGGGCAGCATCTTAATGCCGGCCTGGTTAGCCTGCTCCTCGGCACGCTGGCGTCGCCGAAGCCGCATTTGATCTGACTGAATGCGCAGCACCTTGGCAATACTGACACCAAGCTGGTCAGCCTGAATAATGGCCGCCACAAAGGTGGAGACATCCCGCACCTCCATACGATCGGCCATATCACGCAGTGCTTCGCGGCGCAACTTACCTAACTGAATTTCAGCGATCACCCGGCCGAATGCTATACTCAGCTCGTTGTTCCACTTCTCGGCCACTTTCGCCATTGCCGCATCAAATCCCAGCCCGGCCTCCACGCAGATGGTCAGCAGGTCAAGCGCATCAGGCAATGCTCTGATAATGTTACGTTGTCGCTTCTTGATCTTGCTGCTGAGCGAGAACTCGGGCAGGTAGTACCCTAAACCGGCCCCTACGAACGGCAGCAACATACGCATCGTCATCGACTGCTTCTTCAACAACAGAAACAGCGCAACTCCAACGAATGCAAACAGGATGGCAGCGAGCACCTGGGTCGCTTTGAACCTGGTGATAGTATAGGGGTTACCGGCAAGATCAAGCTTATGCTGGATTCTTTCATTAACCCTGGCCGGTGACATACGCAAAGCCAGATCGGCCAGGCTGTTGAGAAATGGCCATATCACGCGCTCAGTGAAGGGCAGAGACAGCTCTATATCTTCCAGGCTTACCGGCCTGTCAAGCGTTCCAAATTCTGCGAGACGTTCTTCAAGGCTGGGTAACTTCTTGAACGCCATTAGCCCCTCCTACCCACCTCAAACATCGAGTCTCATTATCCTGCTCATTGCGACGAAACCAAGCGCAATCCCGATACCGGCGCAGGCAAGCATAATATACCCACAGACATGCTGAAACAATTGCCCCATATACTTGGGGTTGAGAAGGTAAAGGATCACCGCCAACCCCACCGGCACCGCCCCCACCATGTAGCCTGAGATCCGGCTCTGAGCCGTCTTTGCCATCAGCTCCCCTTTGATACGCACCCTTTCCCGAATGGTGTAGCTGATTGCATCGAGCACCTCAGCCAGATTGCCACCCACCTCGCGCTGGACATTGATCGCCGTGACCATCATGTCCAGATCGTCACTCGGCACCCGGCGCAACATATTATTCATGGCCTGCTCAAGGGTCAGCCCCAACTGGACCTCCTGTACCACGCGGGCAAACTCCTCGGAGACAGGGGGGCCCATCTCTCTGGAGACCGCCTCCATAGCCTGGAGCACACTGTAGCCAGCACGGATACCGTTAACCATCAGGTTGATCGTGTCGCCCAACTGGTCGGTGAAGGCTTTCAGGCGTCTCCTCTGTCGTAAACCCACGTAGATGCGTGGGGCGAAGAAGGCCGCGACGGAGACGATAATGGATGCCAGCAGGTCGCGCCTCAAAAAGTAGAAGATACCACCGGCCCCTACGACGGCAATGACCGTCAGCGCCATAAATTCCCCAACCGTCCACTTGAGATCGGCGCGGGCCAGTTGAGTGGCCAGATTTGAGCCTATACCGCGTTTCTCCAGCGCCTTATTCAGTGCGTCACCGAGGGGGCTCTTGCGCTCACCCGGCTCCTTGCGTTTTGCTTCCCTCTCTATGCCCAGACGTTCCTCAATCAGCGCCTGATCGGCCCGACGGGTGGCCACAAACCCGCCTATAAGCATCAACAGGCCAAGACCTCCCATCACTACAATAAACATAGGGTTCATCGCTTACCTCCACACCGAACCCAATCCTCCAAGACATCCCACCACCATCCATCTGCGCCATACAGCGTCAGGGATGGTGTCAGGCGCGCTTTCCTGTATGAGCCTTCGGGTCAGTACACCCTCTTGAGCCGCGGGCCTTCGGTTGACCTCCACCGGGTACGGGCAATTAACCAATCGTTTCCTTGCGTACCACCGGCCGGTGTCAGCGGAGTGGCGATGCAGCAAATCGCCCCAACCGGCACGCAGCGCCAAAAGAGGGCGCTTTCAGCCAGCCTTAATGGCTGCGCTTAAACCCCCGACCCTCGATCAATAACGCCGCTGCCCAAGGCCGAACACACTGGGCGGCAGGCGGATGCCAGCAGTCTCGATCTTCTCCATGCATTTGGGGCGCAAACCTGTAGGCCGCAGAGAGCCGATGACCCGCCCATTCTCGTAACCCACCTGCTCAAACTTAAAAATATCGGACATGGTGATCACATCCCCCTCCATGCCCTGGATCTCGGTGATGGAGACGACTTTACGCGAACCATCCCGTAAACGCTCCAACTGGCAGATGATGTTGATGGCAGAAGCGATCTGCTCACGGATGGCACGATGAGGCAGGTCCATCCCGGCCATCAGGATCATGTTTTCCAGCCTGGCGGTCGCTTCGCGCGGGTTGTTGGCATGGATGGTGGTCATACTGCCCTCATGACCGGTGTTCATCGCCTGGAGCATATCGAAGGCTTCGGCACCACGGCACTCCCCTACCACAATGCGGTCCGGCCTCATCCGCAGACTGTTGATCACCAGGTCCCTGATCGTGATCTCACCCCTTCCCTCGATGTTGGGTGGGCGCGATTCCAGGGTGACCACGTGCTCCTGACGTAACTGCAACTCGGCAGCATTCTCGATGGTGATGATACGCTCATCAGCAGGGATGTAGCCGGACAGGATATTGAGGAAAGTTGTCTTGCCGGAACCAGTGCCTCCAGAGACGACAATATTGAGCTTCGCGATGACCGCGGCCCGTAAGAACTCCATCGCCTCCGGTGTGACACTGCCCAGCTCAATCAACTTTTCTACCGTGAGAGGGATTTTGAAGAACTTACGGATGGTCAGCACCGGGCCGACCAGGGAAATCGGGGGGATGACCGCATTGACGCGGGAGCCGTCCTGCAGACGGGCATCCACGTAAGGCTGGCTCTCGTCAATGCGCCGACCCAGCGGGGCCACAATGCGCTCAATGATGCGCATCAAGTGCTCATCAGACTCGAAGACAACATTGGCACGGATGATCTTGCCCCCACGCTCAACATAGACGTTCTTAGCCCCGTTCACCATGATCTCGGTAATGGTGGGATCGGCAAGCAGCGGCTCCAGTGGCCCTAATCCCAGAATCTCCGCCACGATCTGTTCGAACAGACGCTGGCGTTCCGTCCGGCTGAGGACAATGTTCTCCTCAGCCAGAATATTGTCATACATTTCCTGGATGGTGCGCCTTACCTCGTCTGTCCTGGTCACATCCATTGTCGGGTCCAGCTCCGAGATAAGCTTGTTCTGGATACGTGTCTTGATATCCAGATAAGCATCACGGGCCGGAGAGGCCGGCTGCCGTCGCACACGCATCTCGGCCATGGTTGCAGGAGAGGGTTGTTGTCCCACCTGCCCAGTTTGTCCCGCCTGCCCCGTTGTCTGACGCTCTTTCTCGATTCTCTTAAGTAACGACATATTGCCTCCTGGCCTGACTCATGGAGTACTGACTCCCGATGCATTAGCTAAAGGAGCGAACACGGCTCGCCTCGACGGCACTCTTTTCCGTCTCTTGAGACTTCTCTGCAAGCGTCCGTCGCACATAATCGGCGAGATACAGCAAACTTTGGGAGATGGGACGGCTCTCGTCCCGTACAATAAACGGCACGCCATAATTAACTGAGAGCAACACAGCCTGCTCATCCAGGGGAATCTGCGCGGCTATTGGTACGGTGAGGGCCCGTTCAATCTGCTCCGCCCCAAAGCCCATGCGCCGATCCACCCCATTGAGTACCAGAGCGATTTTGTCCGGCAGGTAATTCAGCCGCCTGGCAACCTCCAGAAACAGGCGGGCGTTCTTAATGGAGGGGATATTGGGCATAATCACAAGCAAGATTAACGCCGCTGTATCTAATATGGTCAGGGAGATATCATCAAGCCAGTTCCACATATCCACGACGACGATGTCGAACTCAGTGCGCATAAGCTCCAGAATGGCGCTGATCATCGAGGCTCCCCCAACCCCGTTGTCAGAAGAACTGCCGGTCAATACGGCCTCGGCTGTTTCTGGATCGGGTGGCGCAAGCAGGACCTTAATGCCCGAGCCATGAGCGACCATAACGCTGTTCAGCAAATCGGAGTCCATGTCATTAACATGCGGCGCCAGGTCCGCCAGGCTGCGGTTGGTCTGCATATTAAGCATTACCCCTACGTTGCCAAACTGGACATTAGCGTCCAACAGGCAGACTTTGCGCGCACTACCCATCCTTTTTTGTAGAGCGATGGCCAGATTCACTGCCACAGTAGTACATCCCACACCACCCTTGGGGCTGAATACGGCCACTACCTCTCCCTGCAACTGCCTGGCTTTGGCAGGGATCACGCCCTCCGCCGATGGAGCAGCCGCCGGATGGAGCACCATCCGCTCCTTTCCCATCTCATAGACTCTACGGATGGTGCTCATTAACTCATCACCACTGGGCGGCTTGGTGAGGAAGTCTCTGGCCCCGGCCATCATCGCCCGGCGCAGGTAGTCGGTCTCTCCCTGCACAGACAGCATCACCACCTGAGTGGCAGGAGCCTCCTTCTGGATAATTTCTGTGGCAGTGATGCCATCCATGCCAGGCATGTTAATGTCCATCAGGACCACGTGGGGATGGTACTCTTTGACCAGCGCAATTCCCTCCTGGCCTGATGCTGCCGCGCCTACTACTTCGATGTTCGCATCGAATGAGAGCAGTTTGCGCAGATTCTCCCGTGTTTCGGCGATGTCGTCCACAATCAACACGCGAATTTTTTCACCAGATTGAGGAGTCACCTGCACACTCCTGAATTAAATGCACTTATCTGACCGTGTATTGAGCTGATGTCTCGCTTTTTGCCACTCGCTCGAGCTGGGAGAGGGGCGGAGTGATGCCGTAGGGCAACTTTGTCGGATAGCCGATAGAGTACGCATTCAGCAAATATTCCAACGTGACAGTCTCGATCGAGAAGCGGGTCTGCTTTTGGGCATCGGCCACCGAACGTGCCACCAGATTGATCCTGGCCCCAGCCGCCTGCAGATACTCCAGTATCAGGGCTTCTTGAGGCGTAACAGCCAAGGTCACCGGCTCGACCTCAGGAGCAGGCGGCGCAGCCTGCTGCTCCTCTCGAGGTGGCGCCGGGGTAGCAACTACTTCTCCTTCAGGTGCCGGGGTTGCTTCAGCCTTGGGCCAGTCCCCCACCTGCAGGACCAGTGCGTTCTGCACCGTCATGTGGGTTACCAGTTGAGGCCGCTGTGGTTCACTCGCGGTCTTGCTGACCAGCCAGCCATTAGGCAACACCTCCAAACGCCCTTCAGGCCCTCCTTTGCACTCCTCCCCCTCCGGTGGGTTCACACATGACATCTGATTGGGCAGCATACTCTGGAATTCCTGGTCCAGCTCCACCATCAGCAGCGAAATGACAACGTCAACGTGGTCCCCCGGACGCAGCCCCCATGCTATACTCGAGTAGCGTCCCACAGGCAGAGCATAAGCCACCATTCCCTCAGGGATCATAAGTGTCAGGTCAGAACCGACCGGAGCCAGTGCACCAGAGACCCCGGTGAGCATGCTTTCCAGAACCGGCATTCCGTTGGGAATCTCCACCCGGGCGACGCGCCCATAGACGGCGTCAACGTTATAGATCGCGCCCGGGGGTACAGAGTCCTTGGGCCAATTTTGCTCACTGACCGCCAGGCTGTCACTGGTGATCAACATGCCGCGAGGGATATTCTGCACCGACACAACGATGCGCACAAGGTCCGCCGGCAACGGAGTAGGCATCGCTGTGCCCTCCACCACAGGCGGGGTCTCTGGCGGTTTGCGCGTAACCATCCACAATAGCAGCGCCCCCAGTATCAATACTGCGCCAATGAGCAGAAATGTACGCCTGCCACGCATTGCTCCTCCTTGTCGTCATCAAGCTTGGGTTTGTTGAACGCGCTGAGGTTGACCTGTAAATTCTGGCCGCGCACAACCAGCCCGAACACTCCGGATGCCGCAAGCCCCCCGCCCTGGCTGGCCCTACGTGAGCACAGCCTATGATAATGATACTCTTTTCACGCTGGAATGTCAAGACACCAAAGGTCCTACTATCGCGAACCGCGGCTGGAGACCCAATGTAGGGCAACTGCGAGCAGTTGCCCTACAATACTTACACTGTGGTGGTGGCGCCGGGCGCGGCCCGGAGGCCGGAGGGGACACAAAAACTGTAGGGCAACTGCGAGCAGTTGCCCTACAATCCTTCACTGTGGTGGTGGCGCCGGGCGCGGCCCGGAGGCCGGAGGGGACACAAAAACTGTAGGGCAACTGCGAGCAGTTGCCCTACAATCCTTCACTGTGGTGGTGGCGCCGGGCACAGCCCGGAAGCCGGAGGGGGCACAAAAACTGTAGGGCAACTGCTCGCAGTTGCCCTACAATCCTTCACTGTGGTGGTGGCGCCGGGCACAGCCCGGAAGCCGGAGGGGGCACAAAAACTGTAGGGCAACTGCAGTTGCCCTACACTGCGGATTACTGCGAGAAATAGTTAAGCTCCAAGTGGCTTACTTGGTTTCTTCAGATCGGTCCTTATCTTTCTTCCTCTGACAACCTACTTCCCGGTCCGATCTATTTATCGTTCCGGGCTATCATCGGCTGCCAGATTGTTAAAGATAAGTTCCTTTCTGCTTCCACCTTTCGGTCTCTTGGAGCTTAACTACTTATAATATAGCACAACTTATGCGGCGTGTCAACAGGTCTATTATGTCATTAAAATATATGCAGCGAGTTGAGAACGGCATATCCCTTAGATATTGGGATCGCCACAGTCCTGTTCCCAATAAATGGCGCAGAACCGGCTGCACCGGAGATCAGACTTTCATCGCAATTTTTAAGTTTATTATGTCAAGTAACAGGTGTAGTGTCTGATTGACAGGACCTGCCGCTTCAAATCCTGTCGTGGGGCCTCCCTCCCCGCGATGTCGGGCGTCTCGCGCCGACCGGGACGCTCCGTCTGATCCCTGTTGAGCACGCCGCCTCACACCATCGCCCGCGGCCGTACCACGGCCTGAATTTCGCGTACCAGTTGAGGAGTGTCAATATTTTTGAGCAGATAGCGTGCGACACCCATATGGAGTGCTGCTATCTGCTCTTCAACATCAGGGTAGGAGGTCAGCACCACAATGCTGGCAAAAGGGCACTCTCCGGTCAGCCGCTGCAATGCCACCAGCCCTTCCCCATCAGTCCGTTTTATCTCCAGAAGCACCACATCCGGCTTCAGCTTCAATGCCTCTTGAAGACCACTCCTCCAGTCTCCAGTACATCCTGCGACTTCGACGCCAGCAGCCCGCAGAGAGGCACAGAGTGCCTCTCGCACGGCATTATGATCATCAATAATCAGCACTCGTACCGGCGACATTATTCCTCAGTATAGTCGAATTGCTTATCAGGTGTTAGTGTCACCTCTCCTGAGTTTACCTGACTTTTGTACAATATGTCAGATGGTGATGGCGGATCAAACTGTCCGCGATTCACCCGTGATGCAAATATTGTGCTGCCACGAAGCTCAACCCATGCTCAGTAAGTGCACGGGCTGTGCGGTTGACAGCATCGTGCTTATCAAGGTAATTGCGCAACAAATGTGGCATATCGCCTGATTGTTCGATCTCCTGTCGCGGGCGGAAGTAATCGAGAATGTCGGAAGGGTGCTCGCGTGTACGCTCAACCTCCGGTGTGCCACCTTCATGTTTGGCCGAGATATTGGGGACATGATCGGCTATCTCCAGCAGTTCCTCCAGCCGATCATACGGCTGACGAACGATGGACTTCCAGGTCTCGGTAATGTGGTGCTCAAAACGCACTATCCCCTCAAGGCCAAGCGCACGGCGTACCTGAGCTGCGAGTTCCATTGTCTCATTATTCACCGAATTAGACCAGTTGAACCCGATCAGTGGGGTGGTGCCATCAGGCCGTGAGAAGAGTCTGGCCCCTATCAGTGTCCATAATGCGGAATAGGGATTATCGTTGCCCATAAAGACAGAGATCTTGAACTCATTGTCCACCCCCAGTTTGTGCAGCAGATAGGCAAGCAAGATGGTGCCTGCGTTGACGTTTAAAACCTGTCGCACACCGTAATTGGTATAGTAGTACAGATACTCATCCAGCCAGGCGAGGGCATGTTCATTGGGTTGCCCTATGCCGCCGAAGTAGCCGGTAATCGTCTCCGGCCCACCAAGGTGAATGTTAGAGCCATCGGTCCCTTTGGTATCTAACGTCTCAACATAGCTGGCCCCGATAATCTGCATCGCTGCCGTAACGGCCAGCAGGTCACCATCAGCCTCCTGCTCCTTAATCTTGCGCACGCGTATGAAGCGCCCCGGCATCAACTCTTTCCTCTCGATCGCCTGTCTTGCCTCGACGATAAGGAATGAGAAGTACTGCAACGCGCTTATCTCCAGTGTGACTGCAAAGCGTTCATCGAAGTGCACGCTATCTGCCCGATCCCCCAACACGCGGCGACGATATTCGCTCACGCTTATAAAGGCCCCTTTGTCACGTTGCTCTTCAAGCCAGTTTAGCTCCCTGAGATGCTCCGGTGCCACCTCTTGCAGACGAGCTATCAGGCGAGGCAGTTGACGGGCTTCGCTGGCCTTACGGTTGATCTCCTCTGGCGTGCCGTATTTTGCGACCACGTCAAGCAGATCATTGATCACTCTGTTATGCGGATCGAGCAGGAAGGCGTTGAGTTCATCCAGAAACGAGTCTGGGATACGCAGCCTTTCTCTCAGCGTGGCGGTCATAGTGCACCTCCTGAAGCAGTACTAAAATCAATACCCGTTCAGACAACGCCAGGTAATCGAGCTTCCAGGCGAAAAATCCGGCTGAAGCTTCTACTCCGGTGCCCTGCGGTCGGCACAGGCCGATGCCCGGTGCGCAGCGCCCGAAGAAGCCGATTTTAGTCAGGCGGCATCCGGTGCATATGCACAGGCGGCAAAGTTGTAGGACAACTCCTCGCAGTTGTCTTACAAAGCGGCCAGGTCCCAAAATTGCGACCTGTGCGGTTAGATTGGATTCACCGCAAGGATTTCTACAGGTCTTTGCGCTCTTTGCGCCCTGGTGAAAGTGCCATCCATTGCCTGAGTCCTTTTATGATACTCATTCCTGCAGGCAATGCAAGTGCACAGGTGTCTCGTAACTCCAGCTCAGAGCTGGTGTTATTATATATAGCCAGCCCGTCCCAAGGCCAGCACTGCTTAAGCACCGGCAACAGAGGCTGGCCCCTGAGTACGCCTGCACTGAATCGCTGGCCGGTAATACTGAATGGAGGTGTATCTATGAGGGAGCGTGTCGTAATCACCGGGTTGGGAGCAGTGACGCCGCTCGGAAATGATGTGCCAACCATGTGGGAAGCGCTCCTGGCAGGACGCAGCGGAGTTGCTCCCATCACCCTGTTCGATGCCTCGACCATCAGCGTGCGCATCGCCGCTGAGGTCAAGCAATTTGACCCGGTAGCCCTGTTCGGACGCCGTGACGCAAGACGTCACGATCGCTTCACTCTCTTCGCCCTGGAAGCAGCCCGCCAGGCTATCGCTGACTCCGGTCTACAATTCGACGAGGGCCTTAAATGGGAAACCGGCGTGTTGATCGGGACCGCCATCGGGGGGATTCTGACGCTGCTGGAGAACTACGATGTGTTGCAGACGGCAGGCGCGCACCGGGTAAGCCCGTTCATGATCCCGATGATGATGCCCAACGCGGCCTCCGGAAGCGTGGCCATCGCTTACGGATTACGCGGGCCCAATATTTCCGTTGCCTCTGCCTGCGCTACCGGCGCGCACGCTATCGGAGAGGCAGCGCGGATCATCCGCCGGGGGGAGGCCCGGGTGATGATCTGCGGGGGGAGCGAGGCGGTCATCGCACCTCTGGCCCTGGCCGGCTTCGGCAATATGGGCGCTATCTCGACACGCAACGACGAGCCGGAGAAAGCCTCCCGTCCCTTCGATGCCCAACGCGATGGCTTCGTGATGGGAGAGGGGGCAGGTGTGCTGGTGCTGGAAAGCCTGGACCATGCTCTCAAACGCAATGCCCGGATCTACGCCGAACTGGTGGGATATGGGGCCACCGCCGATGCATTCCATATTACCGCGCCCGAGGAAAGCGGCCTTGGTGCAGCGCGAGCTATGGAGCTGGCACTGAAGGACGCCGGGCTGGCGCCAGCAGAAGTGGACTACATCAATGCTCATGGTACGAGCACACCATTAAACGACCGTGTCGAGACCCGCGCCATCCGGCTCGTCTTCAAATCACACGCCGACCGTCTGGCCGTCAGCTCTACCAAGTCTATGATGGGCCATCTGATGGGCGCTGCGGGTGCAGTCGAGGCGCTCGTGTGCGTTAAGAGCCTGGAGACCGGCTGGGTACACCCGACAATCAACTATGAGTACCCCGATCCGGAGTGCGATCTGGACTACGTTCCCAATCAGGCCAGGCGGCTGAATCATCGCGTAGCACTCTCAAACTCCTTTGGCTTTGGCGGTCATAACGCCTGCCTGGCCTTCAGACGTTGGGAGGAGCAATGAGTCGGGCGGCGCACGTTGTCGGGTGGGGCAAATATGTTCCTTCGCGTGTGCTCACCAACGACGATCTGGCCCATATGGTGGACACGTCGGACGAGTGGATCCGCAGCCGGACGGGGATCGTCGAACGGCGCATTGTGAGCGAGGGGGAGACCACGGCCAGTATGGCAGCACGTGCAGCCCGCGAGGCTCTCCAGGTGGCCGGCATGAAGCCGGCGGAACTGGAACTGATTATCGTTGCCACGGTGACACCCGACCACGCCTTCCCGGCCACCGCCTGCCTGGTACAGAATGCCCTGGGCGCAATACACGCGGCAGCCTTCGATCTCTCTGCCGGATGCTCCGGGTTTATCTACGCACTCAGCGTGGCAGCCGACTTGATTGCGGGCGGTGCGTACAAAAACGCACTGGTGATCGGTGCTGAGACACTCTCGTGCATCACCGATTGGAGCGATCGGGCCACCTGCGTGCTGTTCGGCGACGGGGCCGGGGCCATCATTCTCCAGGCCAATGATGCCGATGGGGGAGTGATTGCCTCGGTGCTGGGTGCCGATGGCTCCGGCGGCGGCCTGCTCCATCTGCCGGCCGGGGGAAGCCGCCTGCCGCCTTCTCACGAGACTGTTGATCAAAGGCTGCACTATCTGCAGATGAAAGGACGGGAGGTCTTTCGCTTCGCCGTCCAGATCATGCCGGAGGCTACCCGCCAGGTGCTGAAAAAGGCCGGCCTGACACTCGCGGATATGAACGTACTGATTCCCCACCAGGCCAATCAGCGCATTATCGAATCTGCTGCCCGCGCGCTGGGCGTCCCGTCGGAACTGGTCTACAGCAACGTGGCCAGGTATGGAAACACCTCGGCAGCCTCAATACCCATAGCATTGTGCGAAGCGGTGGAGGAAGGGCGCATAAAGCGCGGCGACCTGATCGTGTGCGTGGGGTTTGGAGCCGGGCTGACCTGGGGAGCCACTGCCATCCGGTGGAGCGTGCCCTTACCGCCTGTGCCTCCCTCCCGGTGGAAGAAGGTCTGGTATCAGTTACACTACCGTTACGTCACCATCCGCTCGCTGGTACGCCGGTTTGTGCGCTGGCTCTTCGCACATGGGGTGGAGGAGTAATGACCAATCCGCTGGAGCGCCTTGAGGACCTGCGTGCCCAAAGTCAGTTGGGCGGAGGTCAAGAACGTATCGCACGTCAGCATGCCCAGGGCAAGCTCACAGCCCGCGAGCGGCTGGAGTCCCTGCTTGACCCGGGTACATTCTGCGAGTTGGACGAGTTCGTGACCCACCGGGCAACCGAGTTCGGGCTGGACAAACAGCGCATCCCCGGAGATGGGGTCGTCACCGGTTGGGGGGAAATAGAAGGCCGGCTCGTTTACGTCTGTGCACAGGATTTCACCGTACTGGGAGGCTCGGTCGGGGAGGCTCACGGCCGGAAAATCTGCAAAGTGCTCGATCTGGCGCTGGAGAACGGGGCGCCGGTCATCTGCCTGAATGACTCCGGGGGAGCACGCATCCAGGAAGGGGTGGACGCGCTGGCCGCTTACGGCGAGATTTTCTACCGCAACGTCCTGGCCTCAGGCGTCGTACCCCAGATTTCAGTGATTATGGGCCCGTGTGCCGGGGGCGCGGTCTACTCCCCTGCCCTGACCGACTTCATTTTTATGACCGGCCAGACAAGTTATATGTTCATCACCGGCCCAGATGTGATCCGCGCCGTGACCCATGAGGATGTCACACATGAAGAATTGGGTGGACCGGCCGTACACAGCCAGCGCAGCGGTGTGGCTCACTTTGTCGCCCCGGACGAGAAAAGTACCCTGGAGCTGGTGCGGCAGTTACTCTCGTATCTCCCCTCTAACAATGCCGAGGACCCACCCTACCTTTCCTCGCCAGACCCGGTGGACCGGATGGAAGAGGCACTGGATAGCCTGGTACCTGACGATCCGGCCCAGGGGTACGACATGCACGAGGTCATCCACCATATTGTGGACGAGGGCACCTTCCTGGAAGTACAGGCCGGTTTTGCTCAGAATCTGATCGTGGGATTCGCCCGCATGGGTGGGCACGTGGTGGGCATCGTGGCGCAGCAACCTCAGGTGCTGGCAGGCGTGCTGGACATAGACGCCTCGGATAAAGGGGCACGCTTCATCCGTTTCTGCGATTGTTTCAATATCCCGCTGGTCACCCTTACCGACACACCGGGCTTCCTGCCCGGGGTTGCCCAGGAACACGGGGGAATCATCCGCCACGGGGCCAAAATGATCTACGCCTACGCCGAGGCCAGCGTGCCCAAAGTCTCGGTGATCACACGTAAGGCGTATGGGGGCGCTTATGTCGTTATGAGCTCCAAACACCTGCACGGCGATATCTGCCTGGCCTGGCCTGGCGCGGAGATCGCAGTGATGGGGCCGGAGGGGGCAGTCAACATTATCTTCCGCAGAGAACTTAAGGACGCCCAGGACGAGGAGACACTGCGGCAGGCGCTGGTGCGCGAGTACAGAGAGAAGTTCGCCAATCCTTACGTTGCCGCAGCGCGGGGATACCTGGACGGGGTGATCGCGCCCAGGGAAACACGCCCGCGTGTCATCCGGGCACTGGAGATGCTACGCAATAAGCGCGTCCAGCGTCCACTCCGCAAGCATGGCAATATACCACTTTGAAAGGAGGCATTAATGAGCTATTTAACTTACTCTGACCTGCTACGTCCTGCTGTCAGAAAATACGCTGTGCTTTACGATTGCGTCATAGTGGTCGGCTTTTCAATATTGGTGGCTTTGTCTGCCCGGATCGCCATACCCCTTCCCTTCACTCCCGTGCCGGTCACGGCGCAGACGCTTGCCGTGTTGTTGAGCGGGGCAGTGCTTGGCTCCAGACGCGGTGCGCTGTCGCTTATGATGTACCTGGTGTACGGCGCAACGGGCATGCCCGTCTTCGCAGGGGGAAAGGCGGGGCTGAACCATCTCTTCGGGCCAACAGGTGGCTATTTGTGGGGCTTCGTAGCCGCTGCGTTCGTGACCGGCCTGCTGGCCGAGAGGGGATGGGATCGCAAAGCCATCACAGCCTTCCTGGCCATGTTGCTGGGCAACGTCGTGATTTACCTCTGTGGCCTGCCCTGGCTGGCCCGTTATGTGGGCTGTGAAAGGGTTTTGATCGCGGGGCTTTTCCCATTCATCCCAGGGGACCTCATCAAGCTGGCCCTCGCCACATTGCTATTGCCATCCGGTTGGAAGCTTTTAGCCATTAAGCAGGTTGAGTAGAGATATTGAAGTAAGCGCACAGACAGCCCGGAGAGGTGGGTATGCCAGGCAAAGTACTGGTAGCCAATCGGGGAGAGATCGCGATGCGGATACTGCGCACCTGCCGAGAGCTGGGGCTGGAGACGGTAGCCATCTTCTCCGAAGCCGACCGGGAAGCCCCACACGTGCGCTACGCGGATGAGGCTTATTGCATCGGGCCACCACCGGCTCAGGAGAGTTATCTGCGTGGCGAGCGCATCATCCAGGTGGCCCTGAAGGCAGGAGCGCGGGCCATCCATCCCGGTTATGGCTTCCTGGCCGAGTCACCCGAATTCGCACGGGCCTGTGTCGAGGCCGGCCTGATCTTCGTCGGACCCAGCCCACAGGTGGTTGAGCTGTTCGGCGATAAGACCGCCGCACGCCGTATCGCCAGGAGCTTAGGCATTCCTGTCGTAGAAGGCTCGGAGAGAGCGCTGAGTGACGAGGAATTGCTCGCTGCCGCTGACCAAATTGGCTATCCGGTGATGCTCAAGGCAACAGGTGGCGGCGGGGGGATGGGGATGCGAGCAGTGCACTCGCGTGAGGAGCTGGAGAAAGCCATCCCCCTCGCCCGACGAGAAGCCCAGGCTGCCTTCGGAGATGATGGGGTCTACCTGGAAAGGCTTGTCAGAAACGCCCGCCATATCGAAGTGCAGTTGCTGGGAGACGCCCATGGCCATATCATCCACCTCGGCGAGCGGGAGTGCTCCATCCAGCGGCGGCGTCAAAAACTGATCGAGGAATCGCCCTCGCGTGCCCTGGACGCGGCGTTGCGGGAGCGCATCTGCCAGGCTGCCGTGCGCATCGGCCAGAGCGTGGGGTACGTCGGGGCCGGCACGGTGGAGTTCCTCCTTGACAGCGAGGGCAACTTTTATTTTATGGAGGTAAACCCACGCCTCCAGGTCGAACACACCGTCACCGAAGCTGTGACCGGCGTGGATATCGTGATGGAGCAACTGCGCATCGCTGCGGGCAGAGAACTGCGTTACACGCAGGAGAGCGTCCAGCCGCGCGGTTGGGCTATCGAGTGCCGCATCCTGGCCGAGGATCCATCTAACAACTTTCTCCCCTCTACAGGCCGCATCCTATACCTGCGCGAGCCAGGCGGGCCTTATGTACGTGTGGACAGCGGCATCTGTGAAGGCCTGACCATCACACCTTACTACGACTCGCTCCTGTCCAAGCTGATCACCTGGGGCGAGACGCGGGGAATGGCCATCGTGCGCATGCGGCGCGCGCTGGAAGAGTATCAGATCATCGGCGTCACCACAAACCTCGACCTTCACCGGGCATTGTTGAACAGTCACCGCTTCTTCGGCGGGCAGTTCCACACCGGTTTCCTGGAAAACCAGTTCCTGCCACCGGACAGTGAGGACGAGGATGAGGAGCGATTGGCCGCGGCGCTGACGGCGGTGCTGCTGGATTACCGGCGCCGTACGGCCGGCCAGACGACGGAGAGGCAGCCCATCAGCCGCTGGAAAATGATGGGAAGGTGGGAACTGATGCGGAGGTGGTGAGTATGAAGTATCATGTGACCGTCGAAGGTGAAGATTTCGAGATCGAAGTGAGCCGCGACGGACAGGTATGGGTTAACCGCCGCCCGCTCAACGTGGACTTCTGTGGCATTGATGCATCTCACTACCTGTTGTTGCTGGAAAATCGCTCTTACGAGACTTATGTTGAATGGGTGGGAGATGGTAAATACCGGGAGTGCGTGACCACGGTGTCCGGCCGCCCCTACCGGGCCCTTCTGCGGCGAGGAAATGAGTGCCCGGGCAATGGCGAGTACGGTGGCTGTGGAAGCACCGTCGAGGTGCGCGCTCCTCTGCCTGGCCTCCTGGTGGCTCTTCCGGTCAAACCAGGACAACGCGTGGCGCAAGGTGAGGTTGTGGCCGTGCTGGAGTCTATGAAAATGAATCTGGAGTTACGCGCGCCAAGGGACGGCGTGGTGCAATCGCTGAACGGAACTGCTGGCAGTGAAGTCAATATGGGAGAGGCTCTGGTCGTGATCGGGCCGGATAGCGGTTTTATAGTGCATTGATTACTCAAAGCGGTTGAGAACCGGACCTTGTGGGCGGTTCACAATTGGTTGACACTCTGAGTTACGCACCGGATGCTGCCCGATTGGGATCGGCCTCTTTGGGCGCTTCACGCCGCGCGTCGGCGCAGGCGCCAGGAAAGGCCGATTTTCCAATCAGCACACGGAGACAGGCAGCCGGGCAGGTAAATTACCGGGGGTTGTGAAGCAGTTCGTCAAAGCGACCACCCCACCATCAGCGCTCGCTTCTCACCGCTTCGTCGCCTCCGGCAGGTAAAATGTCCCCAACGACACCTCAGTCAACCGCCCATCCGGCACAGGGAGTGGCGTCAGGCGAAAGCGCTCGTAGACCACCAGTGTCGCCTGTACCGCCCCGCCCGCCAGGCCTGAGGGGAGCGGGATGATATGCCGATCCACCACACGACTGCCACGTATCCATTTGAGCGTCGGGATGGCGCCCAGCGCCGGCTGGTAATCATGCATGGCCAGACGCCGGCCCGCTGTATCTGTCAGCCGCACGCTGGTGGAGTAGTCGTCCACCAGCGGGCGCAACCCCATCAGCACCACATCTACCGCCACCGCTTCCGTGGGCTGTGGGGCCGGAGCCAGCACAGAACGCTCGTCTGAGCGGGTACGCTGCGTCCGCACGCCGATCACCGCCATCTCATTGCCTAACGGCACGAATAAAACGTCACGCGAGGGCGTGGGCAGGCGCAACCGTTGTGTGGGCCATCCCCATCCTCCCGCCGCCTGTTTTGTTGCGTTTGCAGCGTCCTCCAGCGAGAGCCAGAGCGGCCCGGAAGTTCCACCAGGCAGGTCCAGCGCTACGGTCTGGTACGCACCCGCAGGCAAACGGGGTAACGACGCTATCGCTTCTGCGCCACCTGTACTGCGCACCCTCACCCACCTTTCCCCGTCCGACGGTCCCTGCCAGTGGAGATACACCCGCAGGGTATCCGGTATACTCCGGTCGAGGTCTGCCCCTCTCAGCAGCGGGCCACCATCAAAAGGCACAAAAAAACGATGCAGGGTGAACGGTACGGCCGAGAGCGGCTGTAGTTCCAGTCCGGCCAGCTCTGTTGTCGTACTCCCCTCTGCGGTCAGCAGGTCCTCAAAACCGGCCTCGCCCGTGGTATAGGCTCCCGCCACAATCCTGTACCGGCCCGGCGGCAGGGTTGGGTAAAGTGGGAGAAACAGCCGCTCGAAACGTATCTCACCGGGCAGGGCATCCGTGCCCAGCCACCGGTCGGCCTGAGCCACCTGGTGTCCGTGCTCGTCTGTCAGCCGCAGGGTGAACGAGGGGGAAACAGAAAGCGGCCCGGTCGGCCGCCAGGCCAGCACTATCTCCACCATCTCCCCGGGCCGGAACGGTGCTCCCCGAATGGTGTACCCAACCAGCTCCACCAGCCCGCCGAAGGTCTCCGCCCGGGAGACGAGGGGTGCCGTTGGCGTCGTCACCGGACGCGGACGGAGGAGGAAGGCCGTCTCCAGGGGTTCTACGGTGTAACCGTCGAATTCGTAGAAATGGGTCAGGAGCACCGGTCTTCCTGTGTTGGCACTGCGCAGCCGTTGCTCCCATACCTGGCGGTACTCCATACCCGCCACCGGCCAGACATATTGCACTTCTACATCAGGGCGGTGTCCCTCGACCTCCTGCAGATAGCGCAAAGGCATGGCCCAGTGCCAGTCGGCCAGTATCAGCGCGCCAGGTGGTGCTGCCTCCAGCATCGCTCCGGCAAGCTCACGGGTGCTCCGATCTGACGCCAGCTCAAAAAAACCGGGCGCATGCACCCACCCATTCAACAGACCGGCCCACAGAGGCAGGGAGCACAGGAGTGGGAGGGAGAGAGCACGCCACGGGAGGGGAGCGATGTGATGGGAGCACAGAGCAGGCAACAGGCCGATGGCAATGGCGACGGGGAGATAAGCCGGCATCAGATATTCTACGGTCTGGGGGGCACGGTATGTTATGGTGACGAAGGTATGTACAACCAATGCGCCGGCCATCAAGATAAACAGGCGCCACTCACGCCATAGAAGTCCCAGCAGTCCACCCAGAGCCATCACCAGGAGGAACGGGTTGAACTGGAACAGGAACAGCGTCGGCACCAAAGTCAGGCGCTGAGGCAGGTCCACACCGTTGGCGAATGCGAACATGTCGCCCGCGAAGCCACGCGCCAGGAAATGGTGAAGAAAGCCGGGTACGGTATCAAGGCCCTCAGGGGCCAGCGGGCCCCCCATGGCGCCGCGGACGGGCAGATAAACCAGCGGGAGCAGAAAGGCGCACATGCCGGCCAGCAATGGCCGCCACCAACGTCGGGGCTGTACCACCAGACAGGGATCACAGAGCACCAGGTACAGTAAAAAGAAGATGCTTACAAATGCCAGCGGCGGATAATGCCCCCCTCCCAGTCCAAGGAACACCCCCAGCAGCACCAGAGAACGCTCTCTTTCCACCGGCTCGTGGCGGCTGGAGAACCGGGCGAGCGCGTACAGTGCCAGGGCAGCCAGGAAAATAGCCGGGGTACGGATGTTGGCCATGGTCGCCTGGGCCCAGAAGGTGGTGGCACTTCCCAGCGCCAGTGAAGCTACCACCCCGCCGACGAGTGCTCCAAAGCGCGAAGCTCCCAATTGCCTGGCCCATATACGGGTCGCGCGGGCTACCGGGACCAGAGTGCCGGCTGCCAGCAGGCCACTCAATAAGTTCAGCCGGTAAGCTGGCGTGGTGCCCGGCAAAGGGAGGAAACGAATGAAAAGATGGCCCAAGATAGTGTAGAGAGGATAACCTGGTGGGTGAAGCACACCCAGCAGGGCTATCGCGAGCTGAAATTCACCCGCGTCAGCGGGAAGGAGGTCGGGAGCAGTGGTGGCCAGGTAAATCGTTGCAGCGACAGCAAACATTACGCCGTCCGTCCATCCCTCCACATTTGCGGGCAGGTTGGCCTTACTGCCAGCATAACACAGCCATGTCAACAGGGCCAGAACGCCCGTCTGACAGGCCACCACAAGGTCACGGCCAGGCCAGACCACGTAGGGGAGGAGCAAAAGCAGCGGCAGGACGCAGGCCCCGGCCGTCCTGACGCGTGTAAACCAATACCTGGTCACAAGATAGCCGAGAGCCGCAGCGGAGAGGCCGGCCAGGATGATGAGAGGCCAGGGCACCGGTCGCCGCACCGACTCAAGGGCCATACGGGCCACAAAAAGTGCGCCGATTGCGCCGCACATCGGCAGGCATATGCCATGCAGACGGGAGGAAGACAGGTTATCCATATGCGGAAGTGGCAAAGTGATGTGTACGGACCTGCATCAGCCCGCACTGCCGTCTGGGGTGTCGCAGGCTGATAGTGTTTGCAGCCAGGAGACGATCATCCGGGCTGGATTATACCATCGGGAGAGCGAAGGGCAAGGGCCGAAATGAACGCATCCTGGGGCTACGGGGGGATACCAAAAAGGGGGGCTGCCCCAACTTCACCTGTCGGGGCAGCCCGCCGCCTCCTTTTGGTGAGGTAACGAGGAGGTAACTATTCAGCCGATTGAAATCGCCCTCTTCAGGCGCTTCGCGCCAGGTGTCGGCCTGCGCCGACACTGCCTCTGGTGGTGCAGCAAGGCAGGGGCGATTGATTAATCGCCCGTACCCGGCGAAGGCCGACCAATGGCCACGGGCCCAAAAGGGTGTACGGGCAAGGCGCACCTCGCCCCTACAGTCACCGCCTGAATAGTTACACGAGGAAGTTATTGCTCAGAGTGCAACCGCAGGACGCATCCTGCGCTCAATCCAGGGGAGCGACCTCAGGCGAATTGGTTCCGTAGCGTACTGCCTGCCCACGCCAACCGAAATCGCCCGCTTTGGGCCGCAGGCCAACGCCAGGCGCCGCAGGCGCTCAGAAAGGCTGACCTTCCAATCGGCACACGGCGGCAGGCAGCCGGGCAGGTAATTGCTCCGTAGCTCAAATTTCGCCACACAGACGAAGCAGACGCTCCCAGCGACGGTCCACCTCGGCCTGCAGCTCGTCAATCAGGTGCCGGTTTTCCGGCCGGAACAGGTGACGGAAACGCCCCTGCCGTTTCAGCCACTCCTCTACCGGCAATTTCTCCTTTGGCTTGTAGGTCAGCCTCCACTGACCCTTCTCCACCTCATACAACGGCCAGTAGCAGGTGTCCACTGCCAGTTGAGTCAGCTCGATCGTCTCGTCAGTATTATGGCGCCAGCCACGGTTGCAGGAAGAGAGCACGTTTATGAAGGCTGCTCCACCACAATCAACTGCTTTGCGTGTTTTCTGCATCAAGTCGCGCCACTGGCTGGGTGCGGCCTGAGCGACGTAGGGGATATCGTGAGCTGCCATAATTGCAGTCAGATCCTTGCGCATCTGCTGCTTGCCGGGTATGACTTCGCCAGCCGGCGAGGTAGTGGTGTGTGCTCCCAGCGGGGTGGCGCTGGAGCGCTGGATGCCGGTGTTCATATAAGCCTCATTGTTGTAGCAGACATAGAGGAACTGGTGTCCACGCTCGGCTGCGCCGGAGAGGGCCTGGAAGCCGATGTCATAAGTACCGCCGTCACCGCCGAAGGCGATGAATTTCACCCCCTGTTCGGGGAGCTTGCCCTGCCGTACCAGGCTGCGATACGCTGCCTCGATCCCGGCGATGGTGGCAGCGGCATTCTCGAAAGCGTTATGCATCCAGGGCACCCGCCATGCTGTATAAGGATAGATTGTGGTGGCCACCTCCAGGCAGCCGGTGGCATTGGTAATAACCACCGGATCATCAATCGCGGCCAGCATCTGCCGCACGATAATCGAGGCGCCACAACCTGCGCAGAGACGATGCCCCGGTGAGAGGCGATCGGGTCGTTTGGCAAGCTCTTTAGGGATCAGTCTGGTTGCCATAATGCTACTCCCGTACACTGAGATAGGTCACCAGGCGCTCCACCCGTCCGCTTTCGGCCACGCGGAGCATGTCCCGGTAGACGGATTCGATCTCGCGGGGCAGGATATCCCGCCCGCCCAGGCCGAAGACATAATCGGCCATCGGTATATGAACGCCGTAGAGTGATAGGGCGGCTGCCAGCTCCAGGAAGAGCGGGCCGGCGTTGTGCATCGCTCCGAACGAGATGGAACGATCCATCACCGCTATGGCTTTGAGATGCTTCAGCGCCTCCGCCAGCTCCCGTGCCGGGAAAGGACGGAAGACACGCGGCTTCAATAACCCTACCTTCAGCCCCTCTTCCCTCAACCGGTCCACGACCACTTTGGCGGTGCCGGCCGTAGAGTTAGTCACAACGACGGCCACTTCCGCATCATCCAATCGGTATGGCTCGAACAGGCCATAGTTACGGTTGAACTTCCGGTTAAACTCCTCAGCGACGGCCAGGATGACCCCCGTGGCATTCTCCATGGCCTGTACCTGCTGACGTTTATGCTCATAGTAATAGTCGTAGAAGTCAAGCGGTCCGAAGGTCTTCGGGTGTTCTATATCCAGCAGTGACCACTGAGGCCTGTACGTTCCGACAAACTCCTTCACAGCCTCATCATCGAAAATCTCCACCCGTTCCATGCCATGGCTGGTGACAAAGCCGTCCTGGCATACCGCCACGGGCAGCAGCACATCCGGGTGTTCGCCAATACGCACAGCCTGAATGATGTTATCATAGGCCTCCTGGCCGTTTTCGGAGAAGAGGACAATCCAGCCACTGTCTCTCATACCCATCACATCCGAATGGTCACAATGGATATTGATGGGAGCAGAGAGGGCACGGTTGACCAGGCTCATCACGATGGGGCAACGGTAGGAAGCGGCGATATATACTATTTCCCACATCAGGGCAAGGCCCTGAGAAGAGGTCGCGGTCATCACCCGGGCGCCTGCTGCCGAGGCACCCACACAGGCACTCATAGCGCTATGCTCACTTTCCACGCAGATGAACTCCGTGTCCACCAGACCATCGGCCACATACTCGGCGAAGAATTCCACCGTCTCCGTCTGAGGAGTGATGGGGTAAGCAGCCACCACATCAGGGTTAATCTGGCGCATGGCCATAGCAACTGCGTTATCTCCCGTTAACGCCTCAAATCTGCTCATTTCAGTGCTCCTCAACTTTACCTTCTTCGACGATCCGGATACACAGGCGCGCATCATCCCGTGCCAGCCTGGTGCCGGCGTTGCGGATGACTTTTTCGTTCACCGGACAGACCCGGGCGCAGATGCCACAACCCTTGCAATGATCCAGGTCGAAGCCCGCCATTTTCTCGTTCTCAGCATCCACCAGAATGCTGGAATCAGGACAGAACAGCCAGCATTGGAAGCAGTGAATACACTCCGCTTCCCCACGCACAGGGCGGAAGGCACGCCAGCCGCCGGTACGATATTCGACAGCATTGCCTGCCTCCAGGATCATGCCAGCAATCGGAATCTCTTTCCAACCCTTTAACTGTGCCATAGTTCATCTACCCTTCTTTAATTTCCTCCGCTGCACGACGCAGCGCCCGGACATTGGCCTCGACCATTTCCTGGGTGATTCTTTTGCCAAACCAGGCGCGTAGCTGTTCGGACAGCTCTTCGACATCGAACAATCCCGTAGCCCGCGCAAAGGCGCCCAGCATGGGTGTGTTCGTAATTTCCCGTCCCATCTCTTCGATGGCAATGTGACTGGCGTCCACGGTGAAGACTTTGCCGGTCTTGAATCCGGTCACCCGGCGCACCTCGGCCGGGCTCATACTGGTGTTTACCAGCAGGATACCATCCTCCTTGAGGCCCTCGGTTACCGGCACAGTTCCCAGAAGGGTGGGGTCCAGCACCAACACAACGTCCGGTTCCTCAATCTGGGAGTGGATGGTGATAGGTTTGGGGCTCAGGCGGGTGTAGGCACGGATCGGGGCCCCCATACGTTCAGGTCCATAGTCCGGGAAGGCCTGAAAGTACTGCCCGGCGACCATTGCCGTCTCGGCCAGCAGCTTGCCGGCAGTGACAACCCCCTGCCCTCCCCGACCATGCCAGCGGATCTCGGTCAACTCTCTCATAGCTCTATCTCCTTAGCAAGAAGTGATATGTTGGGGTCTCGGCGGTCTTGCGGAGGCCACCGGAGTGTGCAACAAATTGGGGACCTGGCGGCCCCGCGGGGCTTATTTTGCCACAAAAGTGTGCATAAGTCAATGTGCCACTCAGTTGCAGGCAACTGCGAGCAGTTGTCCTACAACTATATCCGAGATGAGGATCACCTGGATGTAGCATCCAGCCATCCTGTCACGGGCTCCAGGCGAATCGCATCGCCGGGGAGGCGCTCCCCGGATACGTTATAAGCAGGCAGGCGCATACCATCCGCAAGCCGATACCAGCCAACGAGCAGATATACCCTGCCAGACGGCGCGCGTGCTACAGAGACCGGGTGTGGATCGGACAGCCTGTCCCCCGGCAACCAGAAGGATGTGGGGTAATCGTTGTGGAGAGGGGGACCATCACCCTGTCCCAGAAGCGTGCCGTCCTCATCCAGCAGGTGCACGAACACAGTGTAATCCTCTTCCATATCGGCCAGCGCATGCCAGTACAGGGTGAGCGTCAGCGTTTGACCTGCCGAGAGCGGGTAGCCGTCCAGCCTGTAACCCTCAAGTTCTGCCACGTCGCCGATCCTGTAGGGATACGTAAGCGGGTTTATATCAGCTCTCTGCTCCTGTGGCAGTAATCTCAGCATTGCTCCCGTGGAGACCTCTCCCAACAACTGCTGACCTGTCAGCACACTGATCGCCACACGACACACAGCCGGCCCGTCGGCGTGTACCTGCACCTGATAAACGTCGCGTACAATATCGCCAGCGCGCCACAGGTCCGGCGGATAAACCTCGCCGGCAGGGGTGGTATCCCTCTGCCCCGCCAGGCGCCCACCCGGCGTCCACAATCGCACCACAGCCCGCAGGTCTGCTGGTGGAGAGGAGAGAGCCTCCCAATAGAGGACCACCGAGGCCGGTTCCCCGGCCCGGACCTGTTCTGGTTCGACGCTGACACCCAACAAACGCGCCGGACCGAAGACGGCGTGATCGAAAAACTCCCGGGCCGGGACGGCCTCAGGTGAGGCGAGCAATGGCCAGGCATACCTGGCCGCGATCCACAGGGGAGTGGTAATGCTCAACATAAGCAGACCGGCAGTAATGGCCAGGGAAGCGCCACGCATTACCCTTCCGGGCAGCACATTTGCCCAACCGAACTCCAGCAGAGAGGCGAGGGCCGCTATACCGGGGAATAACAGCCTTCCCTCCGCCGAAGGCGTGGTCCTCATATAGTGTACCAGGCTGGCGAAGAGGAGCAGGAAGGAGGCGCCCGCAATCAACAGCCCTTCTGTGTGCTTCGGTGTGATACCCGACAGGCGAATGACGGCGGGCATCAACCTTACCCAGCCCAGGATTGCGAGTAAAGCCAGGGCGGTCAGCATCCAGAAGACCGGCCTGGGGAATAGCCCATCGTAAGGTGACCAGAATGACGTGGCCACGTGACCGAACTGCGTCAGAAGCTCTGCCGGCCCGATATGATGGACACCGATATCCAGCAACCACACACGCCAGGCGAGCGGGTCACCGTAGAGCAACCAGTTGCGCCCATACCACCATCCCCCGATCAGGACCGCCGGGACGAAGAGTGTTACTCCCTGCGCCAGCAGCGCCCGCCTGTTCCGATCGCGCCACCATCTCAACAGGAGAGCCATTCCCATCGGCACCATCATCACCAATGCACTCACCTTGCTGAGCAGCGTCAGCCCCAGAACACACCCTGTGAGGACGAGCTTTCCCCTGTTCAGCCTGTGCTCCTGCACTATCTTTACAGCAAGCCAGAGGGAGAATGTGCTCAGACATGCGGCACAGGCATCGTTGTTCACCACGCTGCTGATATAGATGAAATGGGGATTGAAGGCCACAACGGCAGCCGCACCCGGCGCCAGTCCGGGCCACCGTGGCAGCAACCGGTCGGCCAGCAGGCAGGTACCGACCACGGTGCCGACTCCCCAAATGACAGTCAGCAGGCGGACGATATGGATGGTCAGCACGGTACCACGATAGGGAAACTCCTCGTAGTGAGTATGGATGAAAACGTTCGGGGAACGGGACAGGGAGCCGGGGGTCACGGCGGGATGAGCCACGTTGAAGCGGACAAAGGAGGGGAAATCCCGGGTGTCCCACAGGGCAGCCAGTGGTGCGGCCAGTAAATAGTATAGGGGGGGCTGTCCTGCCTCGCGTAACCACATATCCTTGCCTTCGGTGGGTTGGATCGGCAGCTTATGTTGTGTGGCGAGGAAGCGCACGAAAGAGAAGTGCCAGAGTTCATCGGGTGCCTCGAAGAGAGGGACGGCCAGGCTGTAGGCAACGCCCAGGGCCGAGAAGAGGAGCACGATAATTAACAGGGCCGCCCGGTCAGAAGCGGTTTTCATCCTCCTGCCTCGCGGAAGAGTTCGGCCCTGTGATAGCGGCTCACCACCTCGCGCAGGGGTTTGCTGAATTGGGGAATCCTCACCAGTCCCCACTTGTGGAGCAGGAACTTGATGAGGGTCCACAGCGTTGCAAAGCCGTAGACGACGCTGCGGCGAAAATTGACCGACGAGGCCTCCTCGAAGTAGCGGGTTGGCACCCCGATCTCGCCGATGCGAAATCCGAAGGCCACTGCCTGGGCGATCACTTCGCTGTCGAAGACAAAATCATCGGAGTTGAGCAGGAAGGGAATGGTTTCCAGCATCTCCCGACGGTAAGCACGGAAGCCGGTGTGAGCCTCAGAAAGACGCAACCCCAGCACCAGATTCTCGCACAGGGTGAGGAAGCGGTTGGCGATGATCTTATAGAGGGGCATACCGCCGGCCCTTACCTGCCCGCCCAGGAAACGCGAGCCTAACATCATGTCGGCCTCGCCGCGCTGAATGGGCGCGATCAGCGCCGGCACGAGCGTGGAGTCATACTGATAGTCGGGATGAAGCATAACCACGATGTCAGCCCCTTCCTTCAGTGCTTCCAGATAGCAGGTCTTCTGGTTGCCCCCGTACCCCTTATTCTGGATATGTACAACGGTCTTCAATCCCAGGCGCCGTGCAATCTCGACCGTCTCGTCCTGACTGACATCGTCCACCAGGATAATCTTGTCCACCACGTCCGCCGGCAGGTCGCGGTAGGTGCGCTCAAGCGTCTTTGCAGCGTTGTAGGCAGGCATAACAACGATGACACGTTCCTTAGCCACCGCTTCATCCACTCCCCTGATCGGTCAACAGACGCTGAAAATCCGCCGGAGGGCAGGTATCCGCTTTATCCCTCTCCGCCACAGGGTCGCCGAAGAGGTAATGCGCCAGCGCGCACGTCAGGATTGCCACTCCTATCGGCAACACTTCCTCGTCTATGTCAAACCGCGGGCTGTGGTGCGGCCATACTTCCGACCCGGCACCGGCCGAGCCAAGGAAGATATAGCAACCGGGCACCTTTTCCAGGAAGAAGGCGGCATCCTCGCTGCCCATCGTCCGCAACCCGGCGATAACATTGTCCGGCCCGACCACCGCACAGGCTGCAGCGCGCACCACCTCCACCACTCGCTCGTCGTTGATGAGCGCCGGAGTAAGCGGGGTCAGCTCAAGGCTGGTCTCCACACCGTAAGCCTGGGCTACCCCGGCGACAATCTCCTGCAAACGCCGGCGGGTCAGTGACTGTACCTGGGAGTTGTAAGCGCGAATGGTGCCGCCGAGTTCGACCTGCGCCGGAATAACATTGAAGGCATCGCCACCGTGCAGCGAGCCGACCGAGACAACCGCAGCCTCCAGAGGGTTGATGTTACGGCTGACAATAGTCTGGAGAGCGGTGATGATATTGGCTGCCACAACCACAGGATCGTTTGCCTGATGCGGCAACGCTCCGTGGCCTCCCACTCCGGTGATCCGGCAGGACCACTTATCGGCTGCCGCCATAACCGCTCCGGCCGTGACGCTTACCAGTCCCACCGGCATGTCGTTCCAGACATGGGCGGCCAGGACAACGTCAGGGCGCGGGTTCTCCAGCACACCCGCCTCGATCATCAGGCGTGCTCCATCCAGACCCTCCTCTCCTGGCTGGAAGACCAGTTTGAGCGTGCCGGCCATTCTATCCCGGTGGCGCGCCATAACGGTGGCGACGCCCAGGCCTATTGCCATATGAGCATCGTGACCGCAGGCGTGCATTACTCCCGGATGGCGCGAGGCGTAATCCACAGCGTTCTCCTCGGTAATGGGGAGCGCATCCATATCAAAACGGACCATTACCACCGGTCCCGGCCGCGTACCTTCGAGCAACCCAACCACTCCGGTCTGGGCCACTTCTGTGCGCACCAGGTAGCCCAGAGCGCGGAGCAGGTCGGCGATAATGGCGGCCGAGCGGTACTCCTTCAGCCCCAGCTCCGGGCAGGCGTGGAAGTCACGCCGCCACGCGACCAGTTGAGAACGCAGTTCTTCTGCCTCGGCTTTCAGGTCAATGTCTTCGAGCATTTCAGGAGTGTGCCTCATTTGCCTGGACTATCAACATAGTCCCCAGAGCACCATACCTGGGATGTGGCTGTCTGGTGAGGATGCACTTTGAGGGGCCGGGAAGCCACCCGATGAGCAGCCTAAATCAATTCCACGTCCTCAAGAGGGACTTCGAGGCGGTGGTCCTCGATCTGGACAACCACGATCCCCTTGAGCGGAAGCAGGTCAATAACCTTACCCTCGCCATACGGAGTGCGCACGCGCTTCTTACGCCTGGGCATCAGCCTGGTGGCTTCCTCATACTGCTCCTGCTCGTAGGCCAGGCAACAGCGTAGCCGCCCACACATCCCGGTGATGTCCTCCGGGTTGAGCGACATCCCCTGGGTCTTGGCCATCTTGATCGAGACCGGGCAGAACTCGGAGATGAAGCGGGAGCAACAACGCAGTTCTCCACATGCCCCATAGCCACCCATCAATTTGGCGTGATCACGAGGCCCCACCCGGCGCAATTCGACGTGAACGTTCAGTTCTTGCTCCAGCTTCTCCTTCAGCGATTCCAGGTGAGGCTTTTTCTCTTCGGTCGCGTAAACTATGGCGAGCCGGCTGCCGTCGAAGGTGTATTCGGCCAGTACCACCTTGATGGGGAGTTTCAGTTGCCGCACCGCTGCCTCTGCTGCGGCTTTAGCCTCCTGCTCCTTCTGCTGCCACTTCTGACGCAGCACCAGGTCCCTGCCGGTAGCACGCCTTAAAACCGGTTTAAGTGATTTATCCACAGTTTTAAGTGTACGTATGGCGGCCACCTGTCCTATCTGCTGTCCGCGGGTTGTGTCTACCAGGACGTAGTCACCCACGCGCAGGTCAGCACACCCTCTGGCATCGAAGTCGTAAAGCTTGCCCGTCTGCTGGAAACGCACAGAGGCCACCAGGATACCCGTGTCGGCCTCCCCGCTCACTACTGCTTCGCTGCCTTCTTCTCCATTGCCGCCTGCTCGGCCAGGTAAGCGGTGGGATGGATCCTGGCATGGTAGGCCAGTGGTTTGGAGAGACGCTCCAGATTCCATAGGAACTCTCCGCTGTCTCGCCGGTAGGAAACGAAACTGTAGTCATGGTCCATCTTGATGGCCCCGAAGGGACACAGCTCCGCGCAAAGCCCGCACGACATACAGATGCTCACATCAATGGTGAACTCGGCCGGTTCACGCAGCGCCTTACCCGTCTGCGGGTCGGTCGCCCGCACAATCCAGATACACTGGGGCGGGCAAACTCTGGCACAGATACCGCAGGCCGTACAGCGGCTCTTGCCGGTATCAGGATCAACTACGTGGAAAGGAAAGCCCCGGTAGTTTTCCGGGAGTGGCAGTTTTTCCCTGGGGTACTGGACGGTGAAGATGCCACGTCCCCTGGCACTCTGCCGTATCGGTAAAGCCTGCAAGGTATAGCGCCTGCCGAACCAGCGCAGATCGTCCCAAAAGGTCATTATAAAGCGCCCAAACGTGACGCCCATGGTTTTGAGTATGTCCAAACCGTACATCAGCGGTCCACCTCACCCAGGGTTATGTCAATGCTTGCCAGGATGGCCACCACGTCGGCGATCAGGTGACCCTTGCACAGCTCTCCCAACACTCCCAGATTGGCGAAACTGGGGGCGCGGATGCGATAGCGGTGGGGGTTGGCCGAGCCGTCCGAGACCAGATAGAAACCCAACTCTCCAAGTGGGGCTTCCACCCGACCGTAGGCCTCGCCGGCCGGTACTTTGAGAGCCGGCTGCACCTTGCCTGAAAGGACGGGGCCCTCTGGCATCCGCTCCAGTGCCTGGCGAATGATGCGCAGCGACTGGCGCATTTCCTCGAAGCGCACGACGAAGCGGTCATGGATGTCACCGTGATAGGCCACCGCCACGTCCCAATCAAGCTCGCCATAAACGGAGTAAGGCTCAGCCCGCCGGACATCGTATGGAACGCCAGAGGCACGCAACAGCGGGCCGGTACAACCGTAAGCTATCGCCTTATCCGCCGGCAGGACGCCCACCCCAACAGAGCGGGCACGGAAAACCTCGTTAAATGTGAAGCGCTCCATTTCATCTATACGGCGCGGAAGCCTCTCGTAGACCAGCTCCTTTGCCAGTGCCACCCAGCCGTCAGGCAGATCGCGGGCCACTCCGCCGAAGCGGAAGTAGTTACACATCATCCGCGACCCTGAGGCCATCTCGAAGAGGTCCAGGATAAGCTCACGCTCTTCCAACGCATAGAGCATACCGGTCAGATAAACACCGATGTCGCTGGTGTATGACCCTATGGAAATGAGATGCCTGACTATACGGGTCAGCTCTGCCATGATGACGCGAATGTACTCTGCCCGTTCGGGCACCTCAACCCCCAGCAGTTTCTCCACGGCTATAGCATAGCCGAAGTTGTTGGACATAGAGCTGACGTAATCCAGTCTGTCCGTATACGGCATGTTGGCAAGCCAGGTGTTCCGCTCCCCGATCTTCTCGTGACAGCGGTGGAGATAGCCCAGCACCGGCTCCAGTTGCTGGATCGTTTCCCCGTCCAGACGGGCGATCATACGCAGCACACCGTGAGTACTTGGATGCTGAGGCCCCAGGTTCACCACCACCTGATCGGTGGGCATTCTGCGCCCGTCACCCCCCAGATGGGCTTCGAGCGGGGCATACACCGCCTCCTCGGCCTGAGACTGCCATCCCTGCGGCGACCAGCCCGGCGGATAGCGCAGGTTGTCGCCCAGGGGGGAACGCGCTTCAGCCATGACGGGTCGGCCGTTCGGGTAGCGACTGTCGAAGGGCTTCTTGTCGGCTTCGTAATAGACCTCGTGCCAGTCTTTGCGTAGCGGGTGGCCCTCAAAACCCTCCCACAGCAGGATGCGCCGCAGGTTGGGGTGGCCGGCGAAGCGGATGCCCATCAGGTCCCACGTCTCCCGCTCATGCAAGTTTGCTGCCGGCCAGACACTTACCACCGAGGGCACCACCGGATCGTCACGGTCGGCATGGACATGGAGTGTGAGCGGGCCCCCGCTTTCGCGGAACAGGTGGTAGACCACCTCGAAGCGGGCGGGGAACCTGGTTGTAGGCTGCGGATAGTCCACACCTGAGACCAGGGAAAGGTAGCGATAGCCGAGTTCGTCCCGCAAGAAGGTTGCAACCTCCAGCAACCGGGCGGGGGCCACTACCACCCCTTCGTACTCTGACGGCTCGACTGCATCGGGGAAACGTTCCTTCAGAGAGGTAAGCACGTCTGTCATCGCCTGCGTTTCCATTGCTATCCCTCCGTTGCCCCGAGCTTCTCCACTACACGCCAGTTCACCAGGTCTGGGCCGAGTTCTGGCACGGGGACCCCCTCGTCTACCACATCCTTACGGTACCAGCGAAGCTGGCTGATCCTTTCCCGATCCCACAGCGCGTGGAGGGCGAGGAAGGCGTTGTAAAGCGCTTCAGGTCTGGGTGGACAGCCTGGAACGTACACGTCCACCGGGATCAGTTTGTCCACTCCAGAGACGACGTTGTAACCCTCCTTGAAAGGCCCGCCGGAGATAGCGCAGGCTCCCATAGCGATCACATACTTTGGCTCCGGCATCTGGTTGTAGAGGCGCACGATCTGGGGCGCCATGCGTTTGGTCATCGTGCCGGAGACAATCATCAGGTCGGCCTGGCGTGGGCTGGGGCGCACAATTTCCATGCCAAAGCGCGCCTGATCAAAGCGGGCCGCAGCCGCGGCGATCATTTCAAAAGCACAGCAGGCCAGCCCTCCAAAAAGCGGCCACAGCGATCGTTTGCGGCTCCAGTTGTAGAGAGGGGAAAGCCAGTCCAGAGGGCCAATGCGTACATTATTTCTCAGTTCCGGGGGCACTTCTGGTAAACGAGCATCTTGTGTGGTCATCGAAGCATGTTCCTCCTTGAACCATCAATGTCTCTGACTGACAAAGAGGCCTGTAGTACGGTGTTCAATTCTACACCGCTTTCTGGAATTGGGCAACTGCGTTCACCGGAGGGTATTCGAAGCAGAAAAAGCCGTCCGCATCAACCCCTGCCCCGGATCATAGAGCTTAAAAAATCCGTTGTGGTACAACAGGGGTATCTTAACCTGCAGGAGGTGCCCTATGTCCGCTGTTCGTCAAGAAACGAGCGGCCTCGGAGGAGAACCTCCAGAGGCCACCAGGTTCACCAAGGCGCAGGCTGGTTGTATCGAGAGTCTCAACCAGCTTATGGCGCGCCACAACGGGCTGGTCCAGGCCGTCGTGCGTCAACAAGTCCTGGGTGGGCTACCTTTCGAAGAAGCCCTCCAGGCCGGTCGCATTGGTCTGTGGCGTGCGCTCCTGGGGTTCGACCCGGCGCAGGGCTCTGCCTTCTCCACCTGCGCCTGGACTTGCATTAAGCACCATGTCTGGCGCGCCGTCAAGGCGCATGAAGGTGAGCCGCGCTATGGCTACGCCAGCCTCCCGCTCCTCCTCGCCGACCCCTCACGCCGCTTCCACATCGTCCTGGCCGACTACTTCTCCGCCATCAACGCCCGTCTGGAGGTCCCTTTTGCCGCCCAGCTCCTCCAACCTGATACGCTCTACCCCTCCCTCCACGTCAGAGACGTCGTCAGTGACGCCGCCTTTGGCTATTCCTGTGTCCTGCGCGTCGTCCACGAGCACCTCGGCGCCCGCCGCGTGCTCGATCTGCGCGCGCATCAGACCGACCAGGACAAAACACTATGGCCGCTCCGTGGCTATGACGACAAAGGCCGCCCCATCTGCGCCTTCGGCTATCCCCTCACCTCCAATGGCTTCGACTTTGAAAAACGCCGCCACAAGTGGTTCTGCGATCGCGTTTGCCAAAAAGGCCAGGCACCTGTCGTCGTCATCACAGGCCTGCCCACTCCGATCTGCGAGTGCCCTTATCTCCACACCGACAGCAACTACGCTCAGATCCTCAACGTGGGTTTCTCGTTCAAGAACGATGGCTCCTGCCGCCTCGTCCGCGACATCGCCTTCGACTCGCCGGCCTGGAAACTGCTCTATCACCGCGCCCGCAACGCCTCCGAGAGCCGCAACGCCCGCCCACGCCCCCTCGCTCGATCCCGGTATCGCTTCTGCTTCGTTCCCGGCGCTTCAGACGGGTCGCTTTTGGTCAATCAACCCCACCTCCTCCCCTGTTTCTGCTCTTCCCTCTCTTAACCGGCCGTTCTGCTTCGAACACCCCCCTGTGCGTCGGCATAAACGGCATAGGGATGCCGCTTGTACGGTTTTTCGGATAGGCCCTTACCCGGGATTTTACCGGACCGCCCAGCGCCCAAGCATGAAGGTATCACTCCCGTCCGCTAACAACACCCGCTCCAGGTCAGGCCAGCCATAGATTCCGACCAGCATCTGGTATTCTCCCGCATCCAGCCTTTCGGGCATATTTAATACAAAACGGGTTACCAATATATCATTGTCACGCCAGTACCGGCTGGGAATGCCAGGACCGTCGCTCTGGGTCACCAGTGTCCCATCCCGAAGCAGATGGGTAAAGAAATGATATGCCCGTGGAGAGACCTCCCGGTAATGCCAGGTGTATGTGACATGGACCTGCCTGCCGGGCTGCGGCTCCTCGATCTCTGAGCGTAGCAGGCTCAGGCCGTTGCGCCACTCCGCTATAGGGGGAGCGGTATCCGACCCGGGAGGCACACAGGCAAAGCGCCAGGGTGGCCGGGCGGGGATGCTCATAAACGGCTGCTCCGTTGCCCGATCGGCTATCGGGGCCAGATCCCCATCCGATGCCGATGGTCCAAGCATATAACAGGCGCACGAGGCAGGGATGATCAGTCCCTGTCCCGTCTGGACAGCACGGACCCTATCGCTCTGAACAAATGAGCGGATCCACTCGAACGGAGAGCCATCTCCATCAAAGTAGCTGAGGATGATCACCTGACACGCCGGGTTCTCTGCCAGATAGTGCTGCACCTGCTCCGCCGCTTTGTCCATCAACCAGGCTCTGGTGGACGCGCCCAGTCGCCCCTCCTGCTCCAGACGGATACGCACGCCCCATGTGCCGGCCCACCAGGTTACCAGAAGCAGAAGTGAGGCCAGGGCCGGGATCCCCACCATTTTGCCCGCGATACGGGCCACACCTTTTCCTGAAGAGAGGCATCCCTGTACCCACGCTCCGACCAGCGCAAAGGGGGCAGGGAAAATGGTGAGCAGGTAAAAGTGTTGCAGGTGCACACCAGGGGAGAGGAGAAAAGGCAGCGGTGTCAGCACTGTCCACCCCAGAGAAAAGGCCAGCGCAGGCCAGTCCACAGACCTCCGCAGAATACGCCACCCCGTCCACAACACTGCCAAGGTCAGCAGGGCAATTACCAGATGATATGCGTAGGGAATCCAGATAACAGATTCACCCCACAGCGGGCTGCGCGGCGTGCTGAGCACTTCCTTACCCGTAAGTAGCTCCGAGGACAGGCGCAATGCCATCGGATTCCAGCCCCGCCTGACCCCACCTTGAAGCAAAGAGATAAAATCGGCGAAAGAAGTCCTGACGAGAAAGGTGAGATAAGGAAGCAACAGGAGCGCACTCCCGCCTGCTCCCAGTAGAAAGCCTGGCCCCAGATTTATCCTCCTGCCCCGCGTGCCACGCCAGCTCAGCAGCGCTGTGATCACAAACAGTACCCCTGCCCACGGCAGGGCTGCCAGATGCACTGTCCCCATAAGCGTGGCACCGAGCAGGGCCGTGGCTGGATAAAGGTTACGCTTTCGGATCCCGGGAGTTGCCATAAGCAACAGAGAGGAGAATGCGATGGTGGCAAAGGCGGGTACCAGCGTCTGATACCAGATCCAGCGCACGAATTCCACGACCCAGGGGTTGGCAGCATACATGGCGGCAGCTATCGTTGCAGCGACAGGGCCGGACCCCCGTCGCACTGCCCGATGCAACCAGGCGATGGCAACCAGGTCCACCGCCGCAAAGAACCACCTGACAGCTACAACCCTGGGCACTACCACAAGGGGGACGGCAGCCAGGTAGGAGGTCACCGCCGTCTGTGGTATCCCCACCGATGATTTGATGCCAACCAGGGGCAGGCCACGCAGAGAAGCCACGTCAAACGCGGCAGTCAGGATAAAAGACTGATCCCCACCAATGGGGGACTCTTCAAAGCCGGCCAGGCGCAACAGCGCGGCCAACAGCACAATGAGACCCCCTGTCCAGATGCACCAGGAGTGACACAGCATGTTTTTCTTTACCAATGCTCAGCTCCCCCGGATAAAATGGTGCGATCTCACTGCTGCAATCACGCTCTCATACGCATTCCGTATTCCCCGCAGAGCCATCTACTGGCCGGTGTGGACAGCACTCACTGCATACCACGCGCCTGGCATGCCGCATATGCAGCCCTTATGTGGCGGTGGAGGGGAATGTTCTCCAGATAGGTACGGCGGAAGTGACTCTCGGGAGGAATCAATGCCCACTTGCGCATCATCTCATCGCAGGCAAGTTGCAGATACTCCATCGCCTCCTCCCGGCGACCGTGCGCTGCCAGGGCCAGGCTGTGGCGGTAAAATATCTCCTCACTGACGCACTCGATAGGACGGACAAAGCCGAACGAGCGGTAGATTTCCAGAGCTTCCTGCGAGGCTTCCAGGGCTGCCTGGAGATGGATTTGCCGCTGCACCGGGTCAGAGACGATCTGCGCCAGGCCGAGATGAGCGGCACAGGCTTCGCACGCGGCGACCATCTGGTACTGGCGCGAGAGCTGGGGGTTGTCCACAAATGCAGCACGGTTGGCAGTGGTCAGCTCGAGTGCGATCCTGAGGTTGGATTCGCCGCCTGCGGCGTTGTGCAGGATAGCCGAAACCAGGTCCAACCCCACCCGTCCAATCTGCTGGGTAAGCGATTTGCCGGTGTGACGGGCGAGCTCCAATGTTGCCGAGGCTTCCTCATATTTCCCCTGGATGATTTGAATCTGGGCAATCCGGAGCAGGGGATAGACCTGGCCGGTCATCCCCTCCCAGAGCCTGCGGCTCTCCTCCAGCATTGCCAGCCCGGCCCCGTAATCGCCCAGATAGATGGCCTGAATCTGGCCGCAGAACATCAGGGCCTGGGCCTCGGCCGGGCGATGACCGATTTCCCGGCTGAGGCGCAACATTTTCTCGTGGCATTCCTTAAGGCGGCGGTAGTAGTCGTCGCTGTTCTCCAGTTGGACGCCTATAAGGTTCAGAATCTCCAGCTCGGTGATCTTGTCGTTCAACTCCTGGCTGATGGGGAGTGCAGCCTGAAGGTACTCCACGCTCCGCTCTGGCTCGCTGGAAGCGCACAGTTGTCCCAGGTTGATAAGGATGCTGACCTCGGAGCGTTTGTCGCCGAGCTGACGGGCCAGCTCAAGGGCACGCCGGGCAAACTCCCATCCTGAGGGATCGTTGAGCCAGAAGCGCTGACGGGCCACGGCGACAAGGCTTTGCATTTCCCGGTAATGATCTCCCAGTTGCCGGGCCAGCGCCAGTGCCTGCTGGGCCATCGGGATGGCCTCCTCCAAATCCTCCTGCTCCCGCAGGTCTGCCACGCCTGGTTGTTGTAATATGGCGTCTATCAGCCAGACAGGATCGTCGTCCAACTGCCGGGCCAGGGAGAGGAGTGCCCGGGCATCAGCCCACATCGCCTCGAAGTCGCCCATCATGAAAAGCACCTCGCGCCTGCCGTTCAGGACCTCGAAGCGCTGGGTGAGAATGGCATAGTGCTGGCTGTCACTGGTGGTCTGGGCCTCCATCTGCTCCAGCAGTTCGAGAGCACGAGTGTAGTGTCTCAGAGCATCGGCATTGGCGTAGAGCTCCCGGGCCTGTCCGGCGGCCTGGATGGTATAAAAGAGTTCTTTTCTGGTATGGCCGGCACGTCGGTAATGATATGCCAGCGCACTGTAGTGACGGGGCCAGGTCTCCGGCCCCGCCAGTTCTTCCAGATACTCTGCTACCTTGAGGTGATACGCAGCTCGTTGGGCAGTGAGCAGGCTTTCGTAAGCTGCATCGCGCACAAGCGTGGATTTGAAGACGTATTCCATTCCCAGGTCGGGGACCCTGCCACGTTCGTAGATCAGTTGTGCGCGTTGAAGTGCCGTCAGACACGCCCGGAGGGTTGACGCATCCATTGCTCTGTCGCCAGGTGCTGGGTTGCCGGTCAACGCTTCAAGCACACCTGACCAGAATACAGGTCCGATCACAGCCGCCATCTGAAGTACCCGGCGTTCCTCGGGCGAAAGGCGGTCTATGCGAGCCATAAGCAGGCTCTGTAACGTATCCGGCAGGCTGAGTGAATCTACTGGCCGTGCCAGATACCATTCTCCTCTCTTTTCATCCCTGGCCAGTGTTCCCTGCTCGATCAGTGAGCGGACGATTTCCTCCAGATAGTAGGGATTACCTTCAGACTTACTGATGACCAGGGAGCACACCTCTGAAGGCAACGCGTTCGGGCCGAGGATTTGGTTGATGAATTCGCAGCTTTGGGCCTCGGTCAGAGAATCAAGCGTGATGACGGTGGTACGGTGGGGATACTCTGTTTCTGCCTGGTTTCGGAACCTCCACGCCGGCGAGGTGCGCTCAGGGTGGCACAAGACCAGCCACAGCAGTGGCTCCTGTTCACACAAGGGGAGACAGTACTCTAAAAGCTCAAGTGAGGTCGCGTCGGCCCAGTGCAAATCCTCCAGGGTCAGGACGAGCGGCTGGCGTCTGGCCATCGCCTCAACCCATTGCCGTATGGCCAGGAAAGTACGCTGCCGTAACACAGCCATCTCGCTGGCGATCTGTTGGCCCCAGGCTATATCTGTGGGGAAGGGCATCCTTTGCTTCCACTCGGCAGCCTGGCGCACGATCCACTCTGGAATATCCTCGTCAAGCGGCAACGAGAGAAGGGTCACCAGGTAAGGGTAGTACTCAGAGAAACGTGGGCCCCACAGTACCTCCGCCTGAGCACGGAGATGCTGGCGCATCTCCTCATTTGGTTCTGCCGGGTGAACTCCCAGCCAGTCTTGTAACAGGTCTATCCACATCGAGTAAGGCGACGACTGCCCGTAGGAACGGCAGCGCCCGTACAGCCATACCAAAGCGGGGGAGGGTGTGGACGTCTCGGCCAGGAGTATCTCCCGGCGTGTGAAATGCTGACGCACCTGACTCACCAGCAGAGATTTGCCCATCCCCCTCTCGCCGATTATGATAGCGATCCCACCTTTGCCGCTGTACAGCCCCTCGACACAGCCCTTCAAGGCCTGAAACTCGGCCTCCCGTCCGATGAGTGGCGGAGGGTAGGCATATTCGACGGAGAACACCGGCGTGAGAGGACGATACGCGGTTACCGGCTGGCTGATCCCCTTCAGAGAGAGGGTTCCCACCGGCTCCCACTCAAACTGCGAGCTGACCAGCCGATAGGTGTTCTCGCCAACCAACACGGTGCCAGGCTCGGCGGCTGCTTCCAGGCGTGCAGCAAGTGCGACCGCTTCCCCCATTGCGGTATCTTCGCTGTGCTGACGGCTATCGCCCACACTGGTGACAATGACCTCGCCGGTATTGATGCCCACCCGCAGGCGCAAAACAATGCCCTTCTCCGCCAGTTCGGCGGTGTACGTGGCGAGCGCACGTTGCATCGCCAGGCCGGCCAGCACTGCCCGCTCCGGGTCATCCTCATGCGCCAGGCTGGCCCCGAAAAATGCCACCAGTCCGTCGCCACGGAATTGGTGCACTTCGCCGCCATACCGGTATATCTCCGATTCCAGAATGCGGAGGACCTGGTTCATGAGCTCTACCCACGCCTCGGTGCCGATCTGTTCAAGGAGATTGGTAGAACTGCTTACATCGGCTATCAGTACAGTTGTCAGCCTGCGTTCTCCTCCCAAAGGAAGTGACGGGGCAGAAGTCTGCTGAGGCTGGGATGCCTGTTTGGGAAGAGAGGGGCCGATATGTACAGGGGCGATTTCCGCGGTATCAAGCGGGATGCCACACCAGCCACAGAAGCGAAAATCCGGCGGATTGGCAAAGTGGCAGGCGGGGCACACTCTCGCCAGGCGTGCTCCGCACATGCCGCAGAATTGCATTCCGGGTGGGCTTTCGTAACCGCAGGATGGACATCTCATGGCCAACAGTCGCCGAAGGTAACTCCCTTCCCTCCCCCAGGGTCTGTTTCCCAGCCTGCGGAGGCTGCTGAAAAAGTCTCAGTTTGCACCGCAGAGAGACAGAGGCCGCTGAGTTTTTATGCTCCCTCTACGTTCTCTGCGCCTGTGCGGTGGGAGGGGACTTTTTAAGCACCCTCCTGCGGGAGGGAGCAGGTAGTGTGAAGGTCACGCAGTGTAACCCCGTGACCGTCCGGTCGCACCATACTCTATACGATTATACACCCCCCACAAGATCTGACAAATTTGCGACCTGTGCGGTGAGATTGAATTCACCGCAAAGAACTCACAGGACGTAAAGATTTCGTAACTACTTAGCCTGCCCGAGGCAGATACTGCAAACGCTGGCTACACTGAGACACCCGCAAATGGCTCAGATGGCCTTCGACCCGCCGGACTGTAGTCCAGCGGCCGGGAGGCGCGGGTTGCGCGGGTTGTGACCCGCGCCGCACAGTTGCGACCTGTGCAATTACCTGCCCCTTCTGAATTGATTGCGACCCGTGCGGTTGGATTGACTTCACCGCAATGGCGCAAAGATTTTCTATAGTTCTTTGCGCCCTTGCGGTTTTCCAATTGCACAGGCGGCGAAGTTGTAGGACAACTGCTCGCAGTTGTCCTACAACTTTGGGACACACCCTTCCGCGGGGGCCCAATTTCGCGACCTGTGCGGTTAGATTGAATTCACCGTGAAGCAAAAAGTACGCAAAGATTTCATAGATCTTTGCGCCTTGCGGTTTTCCAATTGCACAGGGGCAAATTTGCCTGGGCTGGTGGTTTACTTATGCATCGCCCAGGGGCGACGATTCCTCATCAGCACAGGCACAGATTCCCGGTGGATGCTCACCCGTTGATCCTTCTTGCTCTTCTGTCCGGTGAGGGTATAATACACACCGGGTCAGGCGCAGGTATGTCTGTGACGGACCGGCGGTCTGCCCACTACGATACCACTGAGCAGGCTGATCGTATGATGAGCGAAAAGCTGCGTCAACTTCCCAGCGTGGATAAGCTTCTCGGCGAGGAGAGCAGCCGGGAGCTTACCGCCACATACGGACGTGCCTGGACGGTCGAAGCCCTGCGGGCCACGCTAGACCAGATACGCGAAGAGATACGGACAGGTGGAGAGGTCCCGCAACCGGCTCTTATCCTTGCCAGGGCAGCTCTACATCTGCGCAAACACCTGGCGCCGACTTTGCGCCCGGTCATCAATGCCACCGGTGTGATTATTCACACCAACCTGGGACGCGCTCCCCTCTCATCAGCAACGTGCGCGGCTATGGAAGCGGTCGCCGCGGGGTATTCCACACTGGAGTATGATCTGGAGTACGGGCGGCGCGGCCATCGTACAATCCACGCTGAGCGCCTGCTATGTGAGTTGACCGGCGCCGAATCCGCGCTTGTGGTCAACAACAACGCCGGCGCTGTGCTTCTGGCGCTCACCGGCCTGGCGCAGGGACGGGGCGTGATCATATCGCGCGGGCAACTGGTCGAAATCGGGGGAGGCTTCCGCATCCCGGATGTGATGGCCCAGAGCGGCGCCAGGCTGATCGAAGTCGGCACCACTAACCGCACCCACCTGCGCGACTATGAACAGACGCTGAAGAAGGAGCCCGACATCGCGCTTATCCTGCACACGCACCACTCCAACTTCCGTATCATCGGGTTTGCCACCGAACCGTCACTCGCTGAATTGGTCAGGCTGGGCGACGAATACGGTGTGGCAGTGATGGATGATCTGGGAAGCGGGACATTTCTGGACACAGCGCAGTTCGGGCTGGCGCACGAGCCGACGGTACAGGAGAGCGTCGCCGCCGGTGCCGCCGTGGTCTGCTTTAGCGGCGACAAGTTGCTGGGTGGACCGCAGGCCGGCATCATTGTGGGAAAGGCCGACTACGTGGAACCGCTTAAGCGCCACCCGTTAGCTCGCGCATTGCGGGCCGACAAACTCTGTCTGGCCGCCCTGCAGGCAACACTGCTCCATTACTTGAAAGGCGAGGCTATCGGACAGATCCCTGTCTGGCAGATGATCGCCCTGCCGCTTGAGGAGATCGAGCGCCGGGCCCGGCGCTGGAGGCAGCGTCTGAGACGGGCGGGGCTTTCGGCGGACATTGTGGACGGCCTGTCAACCGTAGGAGGGGGCAGTCTGCCGGGTGAGACGCTGCCGACGCGGCTTGTAGCGCTGAATATCTCCCATCCCGAAGAACTGGCGGCACGCCTGCGCGCTGCCGATCCACCGGTGATCGCACGCATTGAGGACGACCGGCTGGTGCTCGATCCACGCACAGTGCTGGCCAACGAAGAGTCGCATCTGCTCCAGGCTATAATGTGGGCTGCGGCATCACATTGTGAGACTGATACCCCTTGCTCCAGGAGTGAGATATGAAACAAGACCTCGACCGGCTGATGGAGGAAAGAGGACTGGACGCCATCCTCGTCTCGGGCAGTGGCTACAACAACCCGCCGATGTATTATATGACTGGCGGCACCCCACTCACGCGGGGATATGTGTTGAAGAAATTGCAGCAACCTCCTGTGCTGCTGTGCTCTCCTATGGAGCGCGAATTGGCGGAGGCCAGCGGCCTGACCGTCATAAACATGAACAGGTATGACTATCTGGGCATCCTGCGCGAGAAAGGCGATGTATTGGCCGCGAGCGTTGAGCTGTACCGCCGTATCTTTGCCGATTTGGGGGTGCAGGGGCGTGTCGGCTTTTACGGGATGGCCGACCAGGGCCAGGCGTGGGTGCTCCTCGAGGCACTGGATGAGCAACTTGAAGAGATAGAAGTTTATGGGGACTTCGATGTGACGCTTATCGAAATCGCCCGCGCCACCAAAGACGAGGCTGAAGTCGAACGCATCCGCCAGGTGGGCCGGCGCACTTGTGCAATCGTTGGCCAGACCATTGAGTTCCTCAAGTCGCATCGGGTGAGTAACGGGGTACTGGTACAGCCTGACGACACCCCTCTCACCATCGGACGGGTGCACGACGAGATCCGCCGCATGATAGCCGCTGCACACCTTGAGGACCCGCTCGGCTTCATTTTCTCGATTGGTAGAGACGCGGGCATTCCTCACAGCAAGGGCTGCCCGGATGATGTGGTCGCGTTGGGCAGATCCATCGTTTTCGATATTTTTCCATGTGAAGCCGGAGGCGGTTATTATTTCGATCTGACCCGTACCTTCTGTCTGGGATACGCCCCTCCCGAGGTCGAGAAGGCTTACCGGGATGTGTACGAGTGTATGGAGCGGGTCATCTCCTCCTATGCGGTGGGACATGAAGCGCGTTCCTATCAGCAGCAGGCCTGCGAGTTCTTCGAGGAGCGGGGGCATCCCACTATTGCCAGCGACTCCAGGACGGAGACCGGATACGTGCACAACCTGGGACACGGGGTGGGGTTGAGCATACACGAGGAGCCACGCTTTCTGGATGCGCCATTAAACACTGAGGTACTCCGTCCAGGGCATGTCTTCACTTGTGAACCCGGATTGTATTACCCTGAGCGAGGTTTTGGTGTGCGCATTGAAGACGTAATATATCTGGATGCAGAGGGAGCGGTGCATAATCTGACCGACTTCCCCAAAGAGCTGGTGATAACACTCTGAGAAGCCGTGACGCGCATTTTAGCCATCGAGACTTCATGCGATGAGACCGCCGCCGCCGTGGTCGAGGACGGGCGGTACATCCTCTCCAATATCGTCGCCTCGCAGGTTGAATTGCATGCCAGATATGGTGGCGTTTTCCCGGAGATTGCCTCCCGTGCCCATATCGAGGCCATCGTACCGGTGATCGAGCAGGCCATGCGCGAGGCCCATCTGGGGTTTGGTGATCTGGACGCGGTGGCCGTGACCTGCGGGCCCGGTCTGGCGGGATCACTTTTGGTGGGTGTCAACGCGGCGAAAGGCATCGCCCTGGGTCACAACCTGCCACTGCTGGGGATCAATCACCTTGAGGCTCACATATATGCTCACTGGCTGGATACCACGGGCATCAATCCCGCCCATGCAAGGAGTTTACCCATCCCGGCACAGTTTCCGCTTGTGGCGCTCGTGGTGTCCGGTGGTCACACTGAACTGATCCTGATGCCTGGCCATGGCCGGTATGAATACCTGGGGGGCACGCTCGACGACGCCGCAGGCGAGGCTTTCGACAAGGTGGGGCGTCTGCTGCATTTGCCTTACCCAGGCGGTCCGGCGATTCAAAGGGCAGCTCAGGGAGGGAATCCGGCTGCTTACCAGTTTCCACGAGCCTGGCTGGAGGACAGTTACGACTTCAGCTTCAGCGGCCTCAAAACTGCCGTGCTGCGTGAGGTCAGCAAGTTCAGTGCTCCGCCGCAGGGACAACAACTGGCCGATCTGGCAGCCAGCTTCCAGGCAGCCGTGGTGGATGTGCTTTCCGCCAAGGCCGTGCAGGCAGCGAAAAGATATGAGGCCAAGGCTCTTCTGCTTTGTGGCGGCGTCTCGGCCAACCAGGCATTGAGGGAGATCACAACCGAACGGGCGAGCAGGCTGGAGGGTGGAGCACTGCCCGTATATTACACGCCGTTGTCACTCTGCACCGATAATGCGGCGATGGTAGGCGCGTGCGCCTACTACCGCTTTATTGCCGGAGAGCGGGCCGACTGGAACCTGGACGTTGTGCCCGGGCTGCGACTGGCTTGATGGAGTGATATTTATGGTCAAGATCAACCTGTTCGACCAGACCTTGAAGATCATCGGCCGTAATTACGCGGACTCTCTGCTCAGGCTGGCACTCCCGGGGGTGCGGGCCCGGCTGCTTGGCACCCTGGAGAATGTCGAACTTTCCCTGCCGGTCCGCCCGGTGGACTTTCTGCACCGCATTGAGTGTGAGGGACAGGAGCACATATTGCATATCGAGTTCCAGTTGGAACATGAGGCGGACTTCCCCCGCAGGATGCATAGCTACCACGGAGCCTTAAGCGAGCAATTCAAGATCCCGGTGGTATCCGTGGCCTTATACCTCAGCCCTCGTTTGTCGGAATTGTCGGGTGAGTATGTCGTTCGCTTGGGGGAACAGGTGGTTCACCGCTTTACCTATCCTGTAGTCCGACTGTGGGATTATGTAGATGGGATCAGGAGCGGCGCGTACCGGGAGCTGGCACCGCTGCTGGTTATGTTGTTGGACCGTCCCGATGAATCTGTCTTGAGGGAGGAGCGTGAGCTGATTCTGGCGGAGCCTGACAGGCGCAAACGCGCCGACTCTCTGGCACTCGCCGTTATGATCGCCTCACGCTATTTCGATAAAGCCTTCTTGTGGCGGTTCTTTCAAGAGGAGGTGAAGGAAATGAGAGAAGGAACATTTATTGAGGACTGGCTTGAGGAGATGTTAGAGCAGGGATTGCAGCAGGGATTGCAGCAGGGATTGCAGCAGGGATTGCAGCAGGGTAGGGTGGAGGGTGCAACACAGGCCCATCGCGAGACCATCTTGCAGATACTGACGACGCGCTTTAACCCACCTTCTGAGCAGGTCAAGTCACTTTCTAAGCGACTTGAGACAATCGGGGAGCTGAATGTCCTGCGCGAGCTGGTGACCCATGCTCTGCGAGACTGCACCCTCATCGATTTTGAGCTTAGCCTGAAACGCCTCTCGGAGTCATCGCCACAGGAATAAGCAACCCCGATGCTTCCACGTGACCTGCCGCGCAATACCGCACTGGCCGTGCGCAATCTGCTGCACCGCCGCAGAGGACATGAGTGTATAGTCCTGCCTGTACGTGGCTCCTACCCTGAACTACCGTCTGGGCGGGACCTGCTCCCTGGGCCTCTCAGCCGTCTCCTTCCTCTGCCACCACCCGAAACGAGCCTGGCCGAGATGCGCGAGATCATTGAGACGCTTGGTAGCGACCACCATGTGCGTAATGTGGTCTTGCGTTTCGATTCGTTGGAGGCCGGATTTGCAGCTCTATACAGCCTGCGCCAGGGGATAGTAGAGCTGCGCAAGAAAGACAAAAAACTGGTGGCCTGGCTCCCCTCAGCCAATTTGTGGGACTACTACCTGGCCTCTGCCTGTGACGAGATTGTCATGCCCGCCGCAGGGCGACTGTTCGCGCCTGGCTTGAGAGCAGACGCGGTGTTCCTCAAAGATGCCCTGACCCTTCTTGGCATTGAAGCAGATATCGAGGCCATCGCCGAGTATAAAGTCTCCCCCGACACTTTCCGCCGCTCGAAGATGAGCGAACCTCACCGGCAGATGCTGGAGGCCATCCTGGGGTCTTATCTCGACACGCTCGTATCCGCGATCGCCGAGGGCCGCGGCATTGACTCCAGCCGTCTGCATGAGCTGATGGACCTGATGCCTCTTACAGCCCAGGAGGCCCGGGAAGTGGGGTTAATCGACGAGGTGCTTTACGAAGATGAGCTTGTCAGTGAGAAGCTGGCCTCAGATTCTACCATTGCACTTACCTGGGATAGTGCTGCGTCCTGCCTGCGTGTTCCGATCAAGTGGAGCACCCGCCAGCGCATCGGCATCGTGCGGGTAGAGGGCCCAATTGTACCAGGGCGTACGCGACAGGTCCCCCTCCCCTTCCCTCTGCCTCTGCCCGTCCCTATGGCCCAGGCCGGCGCCGAGACGATCACCCAGTCACTCCGGCAGGCTGGGGCAGACAGGAACATCGCTGCTGTGATCCTCTACCTGGATACCCCGGGCGGGTCAGCCCTGGCTGCAGACCTGATCTGGCGCGAAGTGCGCTGTTTACGCGAGCGCAAACCGGTCGTTGTGCTGATGGGAGAACAGGCTGCCTCCGGCGGGTACTACATTGCTGCTCCTGCCCACCGTATCGTGGCACGTCCCACCACGCTGACCGGCTCCATTGGAGTGTGGGGTGGCAAAATCTGTCTGAACAACCTGTATAAGAAGCTGGGCATCACTCGCGAGTGGGTGCAGTATGGAGCTATGGCTGGCCTGTATGCTGAAACCGCTCCTTTCAGTGATGAGGAACGTGCCCGGGTGCGCCGTGAGCTGGGTGATAGCTACGCTCGCTTCAAAGCCCGCGTGGCCGAGGGACGCGGCATGGACGAAACGCGCGTCGAGGAGATTGCCCGTGGGCGGGTCTGGACGGGCGCACAGGCCCGCGAAATCGGGCTGGTGGACGAGCTCGGCGACTTCGAGACCGCGGTGACCCTGGCTAAGGAACTCGCCGGCCTCGATCCGCAACGGGAATACACCGCTGTGGAGATAACCCCGCCTCGCCGCACTTTACCTCCAACACGCCAGCCAGGGGATGGGCCGGGGCTGTGGGCACTGGCCCATGTCCTTTGCTCTCTCGCCGGTGAGCACATCTGGGCACTGGCTCCATGGACGGTGTGCATCTCATTTAACCGGAGGTGTTGGACGTGAGTGGAGCGGTACGTCGCTGGAGTGCCCCTACCAAACGTATTGTGGCCACAGCGCTGCTGGTATTGCTGGCACTGGTCATATACCGATTTCGCCAGGTCATCCCCCCGCTACTGATCGCCTTTTTGATCGCCTTTATCCTCGATCCGATCGTAGACTTCCTGACCTCTCGCGCGCGCCTCTCCCGCACCCTGGCCACCAGTCTGGTTTTCCTGACCATCATCGTCACAGGACTGGGGGCAGTGGTCATCACGCCGGTGACCATCTTCCCAACCCTCAGCTTCAGGGAAGCGGTACTCACCGTAGAGGACAATATCTTTGACGTGCTCACCGATATCGGCTCTTTCCTGGACCAGCCAGTACAGATCTGGAAATACACGGTAGACCTCAGCCCACTGTATCAGGAACTGAACGCAATGCTGCGCTCCTTCGTCGGGACGGTGGCGCGCGGCACACTCAACATCGTATTCGGGGTGGCTTCAGGGGTATTGTGGCTCGTCGTGATTTTAATTACCGCCTTCTACCTGGTTAAGGACGCCGACCGTATCATTGCCAGGCTCGATGAGATGCCACCCGCCGAATACCGGGAGGACTTTGTGCGCCTGCGCCAGGAGATCACCGGCGTGTGGCATGCCTTTTTGCGCGGCCAGTTGTTGATGTGTGCGGCAATCGCCGTGATGACTATAGCCACGGGCACGGCCATAGGTCTGCCCTACGCCGTGGTGTTGGGCATCATCGCCGGCATTATGGAATTCGTGCCCAGTCTGGGCCCCGCCATCGCTCTGGTGCCGGCCGTGCTGCTGGCACTCTTTAAGGGGTCAAACTTTCTGCCCATGAGCAATTTCTGGTTTGCTGTGTTGGTTACCGGCCTGTACATTCTGATCCAGCAGATCGAAAGTAATCTGCTCGTGCCCAGGGTGATGGGACATACCCTGAACCTCCATCCACTGATCGTGTTGATAGGTGTGATCATCGGGGGCAACCTGGCCGGCATCATAGGTATGTTGCTCGCCGCACCGGTACTGGCGACATTTCGAGTGATCGGCCGGTACGTTTTCTGTCGCCTGTACGACCTGGACCCGTTTGCTGTGCCCGCAGAAGGACTACCCCGGGCCAAAAAAGTCAAAAGGCCGGGACTTGCATTTTTACAATCACTGAACAGGTGGTGGCGCCGATCGAACCATCCCGGCATCCATATCAGACCGGCTCGGGCTGAGGACAGGCCCGCTGTCGAGGAGCTGTGCGCCCAGATTGACGAGGATGATTACATACCCCTGGTTTGGGAGTCCTGGCTGCATGATCCCGAAGGTCTCTTTGTGGTGGCAGAACTGAAAGAGGCACCACCTGCCGGCGCGGCCAGAATTGTGGGCATCGCGAAACTCAGCCGTCTGAGTCAGAACGAGTGGTGGTTACAGGGGCTGCGTGTGGCCCCTTCAAGCCGCAGACGTGGTATTGCCCGGCAACTCCAGGAGCACCTGATCGCACAGGCCCGCAGGATGAGGCCAGACAACATCCTGCGCCTCGCCACCCATTCGCTTAACGAGCCGGTACACCGCCTGGCCGCCCGGCACGGCTTCCGGCGTGTCGCCGTATACAGACGCTACAGAGCCGACCCGGCTCCGATAGCGGATGTCCCCGCTCTACGCAAATTGACCGGCGCCGACGTCCCGATAGCCTGGAAACTGATCAGCTCGTCTCCTCGCTTTCGCGCCTCCGGCGGCCTGTATGAGGATTTCTGGACCTGGCAAAACCTGACCCCCGAGCAACTGACCCGCCATGTTGAGGAAGGCCGTGTCTGGGGACTGGAAGCGGATGGTGAGCTGGCAGCCCTTGCCATCATCCACACACCAGAGCAAGGCGAACCACTTCACGTGAGCCTCGGAGATGGCAGAGATGAGGCATTGAGCCATCTGTTCGCGGGGCTTCGAGGACTGGCTGCCAGCACGGGCTGCCCCGAGGTCAAATTCAAACCCCCGAATGAACCGGCACTGATCGCGGCTATCGAGGCCGCTGGCTATCAGATCAGCAAAGAACGCGATATCTGGATCTTTGAGTTGACGCTATAATGGATATGGCACAGCAAGGCGCCGGGGATATGCCACTTGCGTGTCCCAGTTGTGGACGTTACACAGGACCGCATCAGACCTGTCCCTACTGTGGCGCCCGTCTCGCTGGTCGTCTCCCCATACGCCTTGTCAAAAAACTTGCCCTGTTGCTCTCCAGCTTTGGCTTGCTCGCCCTCTGGCTGGCTGCCGTGCAGGTGGAGCCCCCCGTGATCAAGATTGGTCAGATCGGCGCGACGATGAACCTGGCCTATGTGCAGCTCCAGGGGCGCTGTGTGCGCTCCCCGTCCTACGATGCAGCGCGTGAAACTCTGAGCTTCTGGCTTGAGGATGGCACCGGTGAGCTACGTGTCTCTGCCTGCCGTGCGGAGGCACGCCAGATGATCGCTGAAGGCCTTGTGCCTGCTCTCGGTGACTGGGTCGAGGTCGCCGGCACACTCCGGGTGCAGGAGGATTTCGTGGCCCTGACGATCAAGGCACCTGAGCAGCTCAAGTTCACCCGTTCTGTGCCGGTAGAGCGGGCCATCGGTTCTATTGGACCGGCGGACCAGTTCCTGCGTGTCCGGGTGCGTGGCCAGATACGTCGTGTCCACGAGCCGTACCCCGGCCTGACGCTGATCACTGTGCGCGACGAAAGCGGCGCCATACCCATTGCTGTGAGTTCAGACCTTGTCGCGCTCAGCGGCCCCTTACCAGCCCTGGAGATCGGGCAGTCTGTTCTGGTCACAGCTACTGTCTCGCTTTACAGGGAGGCGCCCCAACTCGTGCCCGCTTACACAACCGAAATTGTGCCGTTGGACCAGCCGGTTCCCTTTGCCGTGGAAAGGCCAACCGGTCTGCTCAGTGCTGCGGACATCGGGCGCATGGTCACAGTGGAGGGGAGGGTTACCGGTATCAGTGCTTTCTCTGCAGGCGTTAAAGTCTCGCTTGACGACGGAAGTGGCCCTGCAACCGTCCTGCTCTGGCAGTCACTTCACGACGCTTTGCCCACAACAGTACGGCCGGGGGCAGAGATACGAGTGCAGGGGGAGGTCTCCAGCTACTACGGCAGGTTTGAGGTGATCCCTGAGCTGCCTGAAGACGTGCGTGTGCTCACTGCTGCCCCTCTATCCGCACAGGAGGAGGAAATGGCTCGCCTGAGCATCGGGGACATCACCCCCGCCGACGTGGGGCGGGTACTCACGCTGACGGGCACTCTGGGCGAGCCTCAGCCGTTCTCGCGAGGGGTAAAGTTCCTGCTCAGCGACAACACCGGCTCAATCGTATTGCTGCTCTGGCAAGAGGTATACGATGCTCTGCCCGACGCTGACAGATTGACCGCCGGAGCCCGGGTCGAGGTGACGGGGCGCATTGACGAATACCGTGGCACTCTGGAAGTTGTCCCGGCAGCCGACGGAGTACACATTGAGGGGTGAAAAAAATGAGGAGAACTCTGTTCTCTGGCATTTCGACGTTATTGATCATTGCGCTTTCCGGCTGTGCAGCCGCGCCTGCTCAATGGATGGAAACGGCCACCGCGCAGCCACCGCCACCTCCGGTGGATGCTGCCTTGTCAACAGCCTTACCTTCCCCGTCTCCTGCGGTCACCTCTTCGCCAACAGCCTTGCCCTCTCCGTCCCCCACGCTCATCTCCACCACACCGATACTTACCCCATCGCCGACCAGGACCGCTACCGTCACGCCATCACCCACAGCGCCCCCCTCTCCCACGGAGACACCCCTGCCCACCTGCACGCCCACCGTGGCCATCACTCCCATAGGCACCATCTCCGCCAATGACGTCGGTCGGGAAGTGACCCTTGAGGGCAGAGTAGTCGGTGTGTCCAGCTTCTCTGCTGGCTTCAAATTCACACTGGAGGACGGGACGGGGAGCATTGTACTGCTGATGTGGCACAACGTCTACGATGACTGCTGGGATGCCGCTGAGATCAACTACGGCGCGCGTGTGCGTGCCAGGGGCAAAGTCGCGCAATATGAAGGGGAGCTCCAGATACAGCCGGATTTCGGCGGCGATGTGAAAGCTGTTGAGAAAGCGAGCATGGCGACGGTGCTGCGGGAGATCGGCTCCATCAGCAGCAACGACGAAGGGGAACGGGTGATGATCGAGGGCGAGATTCTCAGGGTGAGCGGGCAGCACAACGCGGTCACAGTTTTCGTGAGCGATGGAAGCGGAGAAATACCCGTTTTTGTGTGGCGTAATATCCTGGACCGCGTTGCCAATAACACCGGTCTGGGCACGCCGGGCACTCGCGTACGCGTCATCGGCACGGTAACAATCTACCGGAGCAATCTGGAGCTTGTACCCGCTCTGCCAGTTGACATCACGGTGCTGGCTTTGCCATAGGGGGCACAATGGCGATAGCCTTAGTCTACGCTGTAACCGGTGTATTGCTTGCATTTTTGCCTTCACTGGTGCCGGCACTCCATATCTACAATGTGGCCGGCCTGATGATGCTTCTCGCTGTCACGCATGAGAGCCTGTTGCCCGAGCATCTGGCGATGCTTTTGCTGGGGATGATCACCGGTTATGCTTTCCTGAACACCATCCCTGCCGTATTTCTGTCCGCTCCGGACGATGCAAACATCTTTGTTGTGCTCCCCGGCCAGAAATATCTCCTGCAAAGGCGCGGATATGAAGCCGTCGTGCTGACCGGGCTGGGAGGGCTTGGTGGTATTGTCGTGCTGGTTTTGTTGACGCCGGTTGCCCCCTCCCTGCTGCCTGCGCTGCGGGTCGTGCTCCAGCCCCACGTGCCCTGGATATTGTGGGCAGTCATTGCCTTTATGCTGCTCTCCGAATGGCCAAAAGGCTCAGACCGCGCCCCGGCCGGGATTGCCCGCTGGTGGGATGGCTGGAAAAATCTGACAGCCGGGCTGACCACTTTCCTGTTATCTGGCCTTTTGGGATTCATCCTCCTCTACCGCAGCCTGGTGCCGGTGGCGAGGGCCTATCAGAATCTGTTACCCGCTTTTGCCGGCCTGTTTGCAGTGCCATGGCTTGTTCAGAACCTGCTCTCGCGGGTTGAGCTGCCGGAGCAACATATCGCCCAGACGGTAGACGCGACGCCGGGGGTGCTGTTGCGGGGGACACTGGCAGGGGCTATCGGAGGACTTTTCGCGGCCTTCTTCCCGGTGGTGACAGGGGGGATCGGCAGCATGATCGCCGGGCACGCCACCGCCCAGCGCGATGACCGCCTCTTCATCATCTCGCAGGGAGCTTCCAGAGTAACATATTATGTCGGCGGATTGCTCCTGTTTTTCGTGCCTGGCCTGCACCTGACCAGGGGCGGGATGGCCTGGATGCTCAGCAGCCTGTGGGCAACTTACACGCCCCAGGCTTACTACCAGGCAGTGGCAGCGGTAATGCTTGCGGGCGTCATCTCTTTTTTCCTGCTCTTGCTGATAGCGCGGCTGATGAGTCGCCTGGTCGGCAGGATAAGTTACCGCCGGGTCAGCATGGGGACATTGATAGTGTTGCTGGCGGTCGTGCTCGGGATGACCGGTGCGGGCGGTTTGCTGATATGCGCTGTTGCCACCGGTATTGGCCTCATCCCCGTGCTGTGGGGTTCGCGGCGCATGAACTGCATGGGCGTGTTGCTGCTCCCTGTGGCGCTGAACATGGTAGGAGCAGGCGACACAGTTGCCGGGTGGTTGGGCCTGCTCTAGGGCCATTGCGGTACAGGCGCCTGGAGCGCGCAGCCAACATACCTTAATTCGGGCGGAGGTGGGCTTGAAGTGTCCCAAATGCGGTCATAAAGGTTATGATACGCCGGCCACCTGTCCAGAATGCGGCTTTTCCGGGCCGGTGGCTCAGGTCGAAGAACTGGCCCATATCAGCTTTCTGCTGGATGAAATTGCCCACTGGCCGGAACTGTCCGGGGTTCAACGGGACAGACTTCAGGCGCGTTACCAGAGACGTTTGTGTGAGCTGGAGGTGGCGCTGGGATTACGCGAGCCGCCGCTCTCCCTCGAGGACACGCGTCACGCTTTGCAGGAGCGGACGCGCCTCCAGCAATTGCTCCAGCTTCTGGACTTCTGGCGCGAGCGTGCCTGGTTGCACCCTGCTGCCGCCGACGACCTGGTGGTGCACACCCGGGTGCGTATCGAGGAACTTGACGCTCGCCTGGCCAGACCTGACACTCCGAAGATCAGGGTTTTTGAGTATCCCGCCGGGCGGGTGGCGCTGTTGCGCAGCCTGCGCGATGAGATCGAGACATTACACCGGCAGGAAGCCTGGGCGGACGAGTCCGCCTATCACGCGGCTGTGGCAGACCTGGAGGCACGGGTTGTGCAATTGGAGACCTCGTTGGGGCTGCGCCGCCCGGAGAGAAAGCCACGCCCCCGTCCTGCTGTGCAGCGCCCGGTGTCCGCTGCCCCATCTCGTCCGCGCGAGCCGCTCACCTGGGAAATGTTCTGGCGCACGCTGCTGTCGGAGCGCACACTACGTACATTGCTCTTCGTCGGTGTTTTTCTGCTCTTCGCCTCTGCCGTCACGCTGGTGGTCTATAACTGGGAGCGCTTCTCGCCCTGGGTGCAGGTAGCTTTTCTGTGCGGCTTCACCCTGTTTTTCTACGGTCTGGGCTGGTACGTGCGCACCAGGATGCGCCTGGTCAATTCGGGCCTGGCGCTCACCGCCACCGGCTCGCTTCTGGTGCCGGTAGATTTTTATGCCGTATACCTCTCCGGCGGCATCTTTCCCCGCGCGTCCTGGGCTGAGGTCTGGTTGCTTGCCTCTGCCGTGTGCCTGATCGCTTACATCATCACTGCCCTTCTCCTGCGCGCCGAATTCTTTGGCTACCTGATCGGCCTGGCGGCGGGCAACCTGCTGTGTGCCGTGCTCCAGTTGATGGGCGTCTCCACAGACTGGTGGGGGCCGGCGCTTGGTGGACTGGCGCTTGTAGCGATATGGCCAAAAGCGGAGGAGAGTTCTTCCCTGCGTCATGTATTAGTCTGGCCCCTCAACCATCTGGCTTTGCTGACCGTTACCGTCATCATCTCACTTGCTTCTGGCTTCCACATCGCGGGAGGGAGCGCCAGCGGCTCCTCCCGCCTGGCACTGGCACTCGACTGGTGGATTGCCTGTGCGGTCTATGTGCTGGGAACGGGCCGTTACCTGCGTCGCATGTTAACCTCTGCGGCCTGCATCTCCGCACCTGTTGCGCTCTATCTCACACTCGCGCTCGTCTTCGAGGCTCATAACATCCACTCTGCCTGGCAGGCATTGGGTTGGGCGCTGCTCACGCCGGTCTATCTGAGCCTGGGGTGGTGGCTTCGGAGACATGGGGAGCCTTCAGAGACTTCGCGGGCCTTGTGCGGTTGGGCCGTGGCGTTGATGGTGTGGACCATCGGGTGGTCACTTCAGGACATGTCCGCTGCGGCAGCTTCTCATGCCGTACTGACAGGCAGTGTGGCCCTGGCAGTGGCGCTATGGGAACGGCCGGGCCTTCTCCCGTATGCCAGTTTGCTCTCCCTCTCGACGGCAATAACGTGGATGTCCACACTCGGGCTGAATCTGGCCGACTACAGCCTGGGCCTGGCGCTGGTGAGCATTCTGCACTTCATTATCTCCGTCATTATGCGCCGCGCCGTGCGGTACACACCGTACCTCTACGGGGCAGGTTTCGTTGTGGCAGCGCTGGCACTGCTGCCTCCGCTGGCGGCGCTCGACCGTGCCCGGCTCGCCTATGCGCTGTTCAACTGGATCGGGCTGGCCGGCTGGGGAGCATATCTGGCACATACGGGGAATGCCGGTATGCACCGGCTGCTGCGATGGGACGGACCTTTTTCGCACAGCATCCTCCATTGGGCGATCGCGCTGCCGTTACCGCTCTGGCTCTGGTTGACCTGGCTGGACGTGCGGACAGCCGACGCCTGGTTGGGCATTGGATACGCGGGACTGGCCTGGGTGATGGCCGGCGCTGGTCGCTGGCTGGCGCGTCAGGATAGGGGCACATCCGATGCACCCCTCCCGTGGTATGTCGTCGCCGTTTTGTGCAGCATGGCGGGGCCTTCTATCGCCGGATGGTACGGTGAAAAATTATTGCTTGCGCTCACCATGCTCTCCAGCGCCGCGCTCTACTTCTCCTACGCTGTGTTCTTCCGTTGCCGCTGGTGGCTTGTGCCGGGTGGGCTGGTACTGCCCGGCGGCTACCTCCTGGCGCTTGAGCATCTGGGCCTGCCCCCTGATCCGCTGGCAACATCACTGGCGCTGGTACCTGCAGCGTACCTGCTGATCCCGATCTGGCTGGTAGAGCAGCGAGAAGGATACATCGGATGCTCCCCCTTTCTGATGCCGTTACGAGCTACAGCGCACCTGGTGGCTGTGGTAGCGTTTGGATGGAGCCTTGGTAGAGGCTGGGCAGGGACCGACGCCGCCAGAATGTGGGCCGCCGCCGGGCAAATGACGCTGGGTGTGGCCTACGGTTTGCTTGGCTGGTACACATCGCATGAAGCCTGGGGGCACATTGCGGCCTGGCTGGGTTTATGCGCCGGCGGTTTGATCGCCGTTGCTTACAGCAGGGGGCAGGGCTCCTCTGCTGCCAGAACCGCACTGCTGGCGGTCCTCTATGTGGGCGCCGAGCGGACGCTCCACGCGCTGCGCGCGCGAAAAACGGCCGCCAGAGCCTGGTCAATCTACCACCGCCCGCTGCTTGTCGCAGGTTGGGCTGTCTCCGGCATTGCCGTGGCGCTGGCCCTGTTGCGCAATCTCTGGCTGCTGGGCGGTGGCCCTGTGCGCGAGACCTGGGCGATCGTGGCCCTGCTGCTGATCGTCGTCCTGTACGCAACCTCGGCGCGGCTGTTCCACTGCCCGCTGTTCCTGTGGCTTGCGGCGTCGCTCCTGATCGCTCCCTGGACGATCCTGACGCACCGGGGATGGTACCTGTGGCCCGAGGCGCCTGCAGCGCCGCGTTACGCGCTTGCCTGGGCGGTGCTGGCATGGCTGCTGGCGCTCGCCGGCCTTCTGCTCGACTACCTGGCAACGGAAAAAGAGGAGCGCCACGCGCGTCTTTCAGCGTCCGCCTACAGCTTTCCGCTGCGCGTCATTGCTCACATCCTGCTCCCCTTCTCACTCAGTTGGGGCATGGCCGACCCGTCCACTTCGAGTGTGACCTGGGGGCTGGGTCTGGGTTTCTACATTCTGGCAGCAGCGGGGGATCGGCGTCATGGGCGTACAGGCCCGGCCGGCGCCCGTTTTCTCTACCCGGCGGCGCTTGTGGGACCGGTATGGGCGATCTATCTGCTCGCAAATTCCTGGCCCGACCTGCCACATGCACATTTCGGCTTACTGCTTCTGGCATTGGCGCTGCCCGTGTTCCTCATCGCGCGCCTGCTGCGCCGCGTGGACCCCGCCGACGCATTGCCTGTCTACTTCAGCAGTTACGGCTGTGCGCTTGTCGGCACGATGCTGGTGAGCTACGAACGCGGGTTGCTCGTGTTGGCGCTATTGTTCGATGCCGGGCTGGCAGCACTTTCAGCATGGCGCTTGCGGGAACCTTTGTGGGTCTATCCCGCCGCCGTATGCCCACCGGGAGCGTTACTCCTGGTACTGGCTGCAGCCGGTTTCGAGCCACACCGGCGCGGCTGGTGGCTGATCGGACTCGGTGCGGTATACCTGGTGCAGGCCTGGATGTTGCGACGCATAAGACGGGCGAGCTATGCCATGCCGTTGATGGCCACAGCCTACCTCATTGTCGCGTTGGGGTTACCGATGTGCAGCTACGAGCAGACCGCCGCATTCTGGGCTTACAGCGGAGCGACGCTCATCTACGCCGCTTCTGCAACAGGACTGCGACAGCCGCTGCTGCTCACGCCCACCGTGGCACTCCTGACCGTGCCTTATGCCATTGCAGTTAATCGTGCCTGGTGGCTCACTCCTGCGGATCGGGGTCTGGCGTGGTGGCCGGGCATTCTCGTTGTGCTGCTCATCGCCCATCTGCTCGATCGCTTCCTGGGCATGCCACGCGATTTCCCATGGGGCCACCCGATCCGCTGGCTTCCCGAGGCTGTACACCGTTGGACCGGCTGGTGGGGGCTGCCGTTCTATTTGTGGGGTTATGTGGGGGCGCTGGCGAGCGCGTCACTGTCATCAGCGCATCCAGAACGGCTGGCACTCGCACTGGCACTGACCGCCCTCGTCTACGGCCAGGCAACTTATCGCTTCCGGCTGCGCGGCTGGCTGCTGCTTGCCGTCGGGATGGCACAGGCGGCCTGGCTGGCGGCCATTGGCGCAGCCGCAAAACCCGGATGTGGGCTGCCGCCGCTGTGGGCCGAACGATTGGGCAGGCCGGCCTGGCAGGCACTGGCATTCCTCCCCGTCACATTGGCTACCGCCGCAGGCGGCCTGTGGATCGAGCGCAGGCGCGGCGAGGGTTCGCCGCTGGCCGGCATACGCGCGTTGTGGACCGGCTGGTCGCGCCCGCTCTACGCGCTGCTGACGCTCGACTTCATCGCCGGGCAGGTCGCCTCCCTCAAGGACGTACACCCGGGAACCGGGGTCAGCCTTGTGCACACAATGCTCCTGTTCACACTGGCCGTGCTCTGGGAGCAGCCGTGGCTGCCATACGTTGCGGCTGCACTCGGATTCATCACGGTCATCGAGCGGTTGGTGTGGGTGATGGCACCGGCCACTGATGTACCTCCAGCGCTGGCACTTCTGGCGCTGGGATACGGACTGGTGGGATATGGGCTGGAATACGCGCGGGCGCACGGACGCCTGCAGGGGCCCCTGCGAGTGTTGGAACGGCCTTTGGAGCAGACGGGATTACTGCTTTCAGCCATCGCCATCGGGATGCTGTCACTGTGGACTCCCTCCCTTCTTGAACGACTGTTGTACGCTTTGATAGGCCTGCCCATTTTGATGCCGGAAAATGTGCCAATCGTCCAGGCGGTCGTCACAGTTTTAGCTTTGACCGGCCTCCTGTACCTGGGAGCGGCGCTGGTGCGGCGCTGGTACTGGCGCGGATATGGAGCGGTCGCGTTGCTCCTCTGTGCGTGGAGCCTGGAATTGTTGCTGGTGTGGGACCTGCGCGAGGTCCAGTGGTATGCGCTGCCGGCAGGAATGTACCTGCTCGGCGTGGGTTACCTGGAGTGGCGGCAGGGACGTAAAGGGCTGGCGCGCTGGATTGACCGCGTGGCACTGCTCCTGCTCTATGGCACATCGTTCTACCAGTCGCTGGCCAGGGCATATGGCTGGCCCTACGCGCTCCTGTTGGGTGCCGAGGGTCTCCTGCTGATCTGGTGGGGCAGTGCCCGGCGGCAGCGACACCTGCTTGCCTTCGGTGTCCTTGGCGTGGTGCTGGCAGTGAGTGGACAACTGCTCAGGCAGTTATTCTCCATAACTAACGCCTGGATCGTGTTTGGTATCGTCGGCCTTTTCGTCATCACGATAGCGATCCTGGTCGAGCGCAGCCTGGAGAGGATCAAAAGGATCGCGCAGGATTGGAGGGAGCGGCTGGAAAAATGGGATACCTCTCTCTGACATCGTGCAACAGACAGCCATCTGGCTGGAACCTCAATCCGTAAATCCGCCCATGAATCTCAAATACGTATCCTGACAGCATTAGCTTTTGGTTTTTTAACAGGCTGGCTCGCCGGTTTTATCCCGGCGCAGACAAATTCCATTCCTTCACCTGATGGACATCTCGTCCTGGTCACCAGGGGTTAACACGGACAGGACGGATCCGACGATCTACCTGTATGTCGGGTTTCAAATTCTGGATGACTCCGGCCACATACTGGACGAAGAACAGACCCATGCATCGGCCCGGATGCGGTGGACGATGAGGTGGGACGGGAATGGACGCGTGGTTCTGGGAAGCTCTGGCATAGGGATGCCGCCTGTACGGTTTTTCGGACAGGCTCTGAGAGCGTGCATTCCAGGAGGGTAACCCAAAATGACCTGGCCGGTATTGGAGTGGGTGCGCTGGGCGGGCTACGGCCTGCTGCTTATTTCCCTGATCCTTATGACGATGGGCATCATCTGCGCTGCCAAAGCTCGTGGTGCCTCTTACTACATCATACGCCAACGCTCCCTGAGGCGCGCCCAACGCCTGCTGTCAGCGTCACTATTTTGCCTGGGTATAGCACTGTTTCTTTTGCTCATCCCTCCTCTGCTGAAATCCGTATTTTTCCCACCTCCCCCTTCTGCTTCGCCCACAGCCATCCCGTCTGACACCCCCACTCTCCGACCGACCATGACGCCGACCGCCACATCAACCCGCCGCCCCACCTCGACCCCTCCATTTATACCAACCGTAACACCAGACGTATCTCCCCCGGCGTCGCTGCTCACACCGGTTCCTCTGGCCGTGCCGGCCAGAAGCGACGCCCGTCTCACTATCATCACACTCGCTGCCGGGATAGACGATGCGGGACAGCCGGTGAACACGGGTGTCCAGTTTCCTGCGGGTGACCACTACGTCTACCTGTTCCTCAAATATCAGGGTATGAGTGAGGGTGTCGCCTGGACCTTCGCCATCTACCGCGAGCGGGAGCTACTCGACAGCTTTACTCAACTGTGGCCATGGGGTTCTGAAGGGCACACGTATCTTTACTACAAGCCGTCAGAGGGATATAAACCCGGTACGTATGAGATGCGGGTGTTCATTGAGGACCGGCTGCAGGGAACAGCCCGCTTCACGATCAGCGAGTGACCCGCCCTCTGGATTTGCGCCTGAGTCGCTTATGAGAGTAATGCCAGGGAAGCCAGGTGATCCTGACGCACCAGGTGCTTAAATACGCTGACGTACCAGACGTGCCAGGGCTGACCGTTGAAGTTGGGGTACATCCACAACACACCCCACAGGTGCATCCCTATCCCCACGATGATCAGCGGCCGTTCCCACCGACTCAACCGCCTGTCTGTGCGGGTGGCTAACAGTGCCATTCCAAATGGCAGCCAGTCCAGGGCAAAGCGATAGCCAAACTGGTACGAGCCGGTGTTGAAGTAGAGCAATGAGGGAACGGACACCAGTGCGATGGAAAGCCATAAACCTGCTTTAGTCTCCCACCCTTCCCTGTCCCTGCGGAGGCTGTTCAGGCAGAGCAAGAGCACCGGGCAGGTGAACACTAACCCCATACCCCACGGATCCGGTGCGACGTGGAACGGTGTCAGGGAAAAAAGCGGCGGGCGGAGCAACAGCGTGTAGAGATTCTCTGGCAGGAAGTGAAGACTGAACTGTCCCCACATTTCCTGCCTTGCCAGCAGTGAAGCCGGGCTGTTTATCCAGCGGTAGCCGAACTCCAGCGGATTGCCAAAACGCGCCTGGTTGTAGACCGCCTGTCCCACAAGCGCCGGCATCATGCCCGCTCCGAGCAGCAGCAGGAAGTGAAACCGTTCTCCCCGGCGCTCGCTCTTGAGCAGGCCTTTCACCAGAGCTAACGGAAACGCCAGTATCACCGGCGCGCGAGCTAAAAATCCCATCCCCAGCCAGAAGCCGGCCCAAAGCGGCCGGTTACGTCCGAAAGTTTCAAGCATGTATAGACACAGGCAGGCGATGGCCACCACATGCGCGGTGTACCACACCGAACCCAACGCTGCGCAGTACCACAGAGGCGTTCCTGCCCCCAGCGCCGCGCACAGCCAGAGACGTCGCTTTTGATCGTCCGGTGTAAGGCGTCCCAGAACCAGATAAAACAGCGCCACATCCAGGGCGCCGACCACCACACTGAACGCAATATCGGAGACGCACAGGCCGGATACGGCTACCAGCGGCATAAGGAGCAGCGCAGGAAGCGGAGGAAACGGGACGTACCAGTGGCCAGCAAAGCAGGTCAGGTCGTACTGAGGGGATGGGACATGAAGCAGATCGAGCCGTCCGCTCAGAAATGACTCCGCCAGGTAGACGAAGTGCGCCGCCAGAGAATGGCGTTTGATGGAGGGCCCGGCGGTGAGAGCGTAAAGCAACAGGAAGGCGAGGAGAACGAGAAGGACGTTAAATCCTTCCCACCGGCAGCACACTACCGATATCCAGCCTGGCCGGCGGCTGGAGGATATCGGTTCAGTGGTGCCTTGTTCAGTATGCCCGGTCCTGCCGGCCGGTGGTAGCGAGTTTGCCAGGCACGATATAGGCCACACTTATATAATCTCGTACCTCTTCCTCGACCTGCTCCCTCATAATGTGGCCGGACACGTGCATCAACGTATCATTGAAATCAGGGTCCTTAACCATCCCCGCCAGACAGGGGTAATGGTGATGTAACATCCCGGCCTCGAACCCGGCGTTATCAACGGAGACCCCGATAAGCCCGCGCGCTACATATCTGGCGCAGCCACATACTGCGTCGCGCACTACTTCGACCTCCGTGATGATACGTTTATCCGCATCTACGGTGATGCGGAACTCCGGCTGGCCGAAGTAACGCGCGAATTCAGCGATCAAGGGATCGTGGTACTCCATGCGGTGGCGGCGTACGTTATAATGGCTGCCGGTGAGTGAGCAGAGAGGTTTGGGGGTCACACATGTTACTCCAATGTCGGCGAGCCAGCCCCGCAACTGACGGGCCAGCCCGCGGGGCAGCCATTCCTCACGGTCCACCGGCGCGATGACGGCACGCGCTCCCGTCATCCGTGCTGCTTCGACCACCAGCTCCGCCACACCCTTGTGCTCACCAAAGGCCAGTATCAAATCCGCAGGAGGAAGTGAGGCGGGCAGGTAGTCTTCCGGGTAGTCTATCACAGGCGGCAGGACAGCGGGTGCCTCCCACATCTCAATTTTCCATGAGGAAGGACCATGGGCACGCAGGTTATGCACATGGCGTCTACCGTATTCCCCGTTGACAATGGCCAGGATATGCACAGTCTTGCCTTTCGTCTAATCGTCTAAAAGTCTGCGTTCTCCTTCCAATGTGCGGATGTGGGTGATGTCCTGGGTCACTTCCAGCGTGCCCTGGTACTCACCGCGCCCATCCCGTATGGCAAAGTAGCTTATGTGAATGAACCTGCCACGCATCTGGATCCAGAACTCGGCCTGGTCCCTCCGACCGGCCCGGAAATCGTCGAGAATTTGTTGTACCCGGTGGAGGCTGGCGGGTGGATGACACTTCTGTACCTTGCGGCCGATGATCGCCGGGGAGCGAGGGAAGATGCGTTCCCTGGTCTGGGAGAAAAAGCGTACAGTGTCCTCCCGGTCCACAAAGGTGATGTCAACAGGCAGGTGGGTAAACAGGCGGTTGATCTCCTCCGGGGTCAGTGTTCCGGTATCCAGGTGGATCAGGTTGCCTGCCTCCACGGGTTGTACGGTGGCGACAGTCGTACCGTAAGCAGGCCTCTCGGGAGGCCATTCGTTGCCCGCTTCCACGTACGCATACCCTATCTCCGGCTCCTGAGCACGGATCGCACGCCATTCATCCTCGCTCAGCATATTTAGCGCAGTGGGATACAGTATGTGCTCCTCTTTGAAGAACATTTCACGGATGGCTGTATTGAGTGGCCCGAACAGCTCGCCCACACGGTCAGCAAAAGCATCCTCATCATCGCCCGGGCCGGCCCCAAGCAGCTCGCCGAGCTGCTTCCACCCGGCGCGTATCTCGTCGTGAATAGCCCACATCACTGAGGATGGGCCGGCGAAACCGTGCTTCTCCAGGTAGGGGAACAGGAGGTACTCCTTACGCAGGTAATGTTTATCGTACTTGCGCAATTCATCCAACTGACGGCGGGCCTCCTCCCACCGATGTGTGGAAAGGGCTTCCTGGAGCACATCAAGCACGCGCAGAGCAGCACCGTTCTCGGCCAGAAAGGTATAAACCGGATGGCCGGGGATGGTCTCGGGCTTTCTCTGTGCCTCAAGCGATTCACGGAAAACTGCTACATGCACGTCGCACAGCCGTTTGATCTCCGTCTCCGGCAGGCCCTCCTCAATCAGCGCCTGTTCCAGAGCTGCGATCTCAACCGGCCCCACGTCCCGCAACAATGCAGCGAATTCGCTCTTTACCGCTTCTACCGGCCTGCCCTCGTGAAGCTGTCGGATGATCCCTTTGAGGATTTCCTGCCGCCTGGTGCTGTTGTTGATATATTCGCTCATGGCTCAAACCTTACTGCTCTTTCACCGCACAGCTTCCACACCCCTGACTTCCGGGACCTGTTCCCTGACGATGCGCTCGATTCCTGCCCGCAGGGTCATCAATGCACCAGGGCATCCACGGCATGCCCCGGAAAGCCTTACGAAGACGGTGCCTTCAGCGTCTACGTTAACCAGCTCAACGTCCCCTCCATCAGCCCTCAGATAAGGCCTGATGGTGCTGAGCACATCTTCCACCCGTTGCCTCAAGTCATGCGTTTCATGCGTTGTGTCCATAATTTCACTCTCCCCAGACAATTTCGTAAGCACATGTGATCGCCCCTTGAGGGCATATGGCGTCACATGTGGCGCAGTAACTACAGTCCTGTGGACGGGCTATGTACGGCCCCTCCGGTCCTATTTCAACCGCATGGGCCGGACAATGTTTCACACAGATGCCGCACCTGTCACATAGAGCGATGTTGATCTCTGGTAATGCCCATTCGTTCATTTCCACGAGTCGACTGCAAAAGGTCATTTCACCGCCGAGACGCAGAGGTCATGTCAGATGTAGAGCTCTGCGCTCCCGGCGTCTCTGCGGTGAGTTTTTGCAGTGAAGTCTTCGTAACTATTACGCCATTGCAATCGTCCTCTCCGGGCACTTCGCCGACAACCTTTATGTGCACGTCGGAGAGACCCGGTCGGCGAAGGCCGACCAAAAGCCTGCGGCCCAAGAAGGGTGACTTCAGTCAGCACTGAGTGGTTACAAGTCTTCTGTGGATTATTGTACCAGCAAAACGGCAATGTGTCTACGACAAAAGTCACTTCAGCAACATGCAGGACAACTGCCCGCAGTTGTCCTGCCGGTCCCATGCTCCGCCAGGGCATCACAAAGCTTGAAATCAGCCGCGCTGACTGAAAGTCAGCCCGTAAGGCCTGCGCCGACGCGCGGCGCGAAGCGCCCAAAGAAGCCGATTCCAATCGGGCGGCATCCGGTGCATAACCCGGAGTGTCAACCAATTATGAACCATCCCCAGATTTCCCGGGTCATTCTTCGTGTCCTGCAGTAAGCCCGCCGGGTCAACCGCGTAACTCCTGATGGTTACCTGGATGTTGTGCAATGCCACAAATCGTGCTATACTGATTGTAGAATTGGAGTGGCTCTCTGCTAGCCGGTAAAAGACACTATGGACGCAGATCCGAGTCGGGCAACCTGGATAGAGGAGTGGGCCAGACGTATTGAGGCATCAGGCCTCTCTTCAATAGTGTTGCTGTTGCTGGATGGCCTGCGTGCGTTCAGATACCTCTGGAGCCAGGCTCTTCTGATCGGCCGTCCGCTTTTGAGCGACATCGCGGACAGTGAGACGCTCGAGCGCTTTGCACTATTGTTTGACCAGCCGGAGTTACTGGAGCGGCTGGCTACCTGCCTGGAGAAGAGGGGAGGGTGAATTGGAAGTAGAGGCTATTGTCCTGCTTCTGCTCAGTGGCCTGGTGTTGATGATCCTGCTCATATTGCGCGGCAAAAAAGGGCCTGCTCCTTCTGTGCGCCAGCTTCCGGCTTTCCAAAAAATGCCCCGGGAGATGGAGTATGCGGCTGAAAGCGGCACAGCAGTGCACATCGCGCTGGGAAGCAGAAGCCTGTACGAGGATGATGCGCTCGTCTCGCTCGCCGGCCTGCAAGTGCTCACTTCGCTGGCTGACGCCGCTGTCTCCTTTAGCGCCCCTCCCATCGTCACTGTGGGAGACCCGACACTTCTTCCTCTGGCTCAGGACATGCTGAGGCGAGCTTACGAACGACATAATCGTTTGGAGGCGTACAATCCGGCTAATGTGCGTTTCATTGCACCAACCCCGCTGGCCTATGCTGCCGGGGCAGCTCAGACCATTGCCACAGGTGGCGTGACCGCTAATTTCATCGCCGGCGCCTTTGAAAGCGAGGTCTCGCTGATCGCTAACTCCGGCATCCGGCGAGACCTGCCTCAATTGTCCGCCGTGACCACACCTGCCGCTGCAGGTGCTCTCTATCCTGTCTCTGATCACCTGGCCGTAGGGGAGGAGCTGTACGCCGCCGCAGCTCAGATCACCGGGGAACGGCGTTACCTGCTCAGTCTGGTGGCCCAGGATGTGATACGTGTGGTGCTTGTGTCAGCCATAGCAGGCGTGGCTCTGTTTTCTATACTTACCGGTTGAAGGAGAATGCCTGTGATGAGCAAGCTTGTCAGGCAGTGGATCCCGTTCATCATATTTTTACCCGCGAGCATCATCGTCCTGCTTGGCTACCTGATGCCTGTTCCTGGCTTGCTCTACCTGCGCGACAAGTTGGTTGAATGGGCCACCATCGTGGCTGCTTTTGCCCTTCTGCTGGGGACGTTCAACATCATCCACGTCCACGTAGGGCAGATACGCCGTCGCAGCCGTGGCTGGTTCTCCAGCTTTGTGCTTCTCCTGACTCTGCTGATCGGGATGATTCCGCCGCTCTTGCCGGAGGGCACTTCGCTCAGAAGCGACTTGAACCGGGCGGTTCTCGACTACGTGCTCAGACCGGTGGGGGCCGCGCTGGCAGCTCTGATATTCTTCACTCTGGCATTGGCAGCTTTCCGCCTTTTGCGTACACGGCACACTGTCGCCTCCGTGTTGTTCCTTCTGGTAGTGATTCTGGTGCTTGCCGGCAGCGTTCCTCTTGAGGGTATGGAGCAGCTCACCCTGTGGCGGGCAGCGATCATACATGTTCCCGCGATGGCCGGAGCGCGGGGTTTGCTGTTGGGTGTGGCCCTGGGCACGGTCATTGCTGCCCTGCGCCTGATTATCGGCGGTGAAAGGCCTTACAGTGAGCCATGAGCATAAGTATGATCTATTGTCCCAAGTGTGGTTCCGCCAACAGGAGAGGCAGCCGTTTCTGTAACGAATGCGGCGAGCCGCTCCCTACGCACACCGCGTTGCGTTGCCCGATGTGTGGCGCAATGAATCCGGTAGGCAACGTCTACTGTGACCGTTGCCAGGCACGGTTGGTCCCGATGACCGCCACACCTCCCGAGGAGAAAAGATACGAGCCGCCACCTATCAAAGGCCTCTCACTGCCGACAATACCGCTTGAGGAAAAGAAAGAAGAAGCACCCCCTGCAGCCACAGAAGACTGGCTGGCACAGCTCCGCCCTGCGGCAATACCCCAGGATGTGACCAGAGAGGAATCTTTGCCCCCTCCCGAAACGGGCAGGGAAGCCGACTGGTTGGAACAGCTACGTGCCGCAAGTGCAGCCCAGGAGACAGGAGCTGAGGAGGCGGATGCCTGGCTGAGGCAACTGCGAGAGTCTATCCCTCCGGTATCGCCCCCACTTGAGCCCGAGCCTCTCGCTCCTGCAGAGCTGCCCGACTGGCTGCGTGGGGTCGCGCCGCCTGAGGCACCGGAGGAGGCCGTCCCCACCGCAGAGCTGCCCGACTGGCTGCGTGGGGTCGCGCCGCCCGAGGCACCGGAAGAGGCCATCCCCACCGCAGAGCTGCCCGACTGGCTGCGTGGTGTCGCGCCGCCTGAGGCACCGGAGGAGGCCATCCCCACCGCAGAGCTACCCGACTGGCTGCGAGAGATCGCGCCGCCCGAGGCACCGGAGGAGGCCATCCCCACCGCGGAGCTACCCGACTGGCTGCGTGGTGTTGCGCCGCCTGAGGCACCGGAGGAGGCCATCCCCACCGCGGAGCTGCCCGACTGGCTGCGTGAGATCGCGCCGCCCGAGGCACCGGAGGAGGCCATCCCCACCGCGGAGTTGCCAGACTGGCTGCGTGAGATCGCGCCACCTGAGGTGCCGGAGGAGGCCATCCCCACCGCGGAGTTGCCCGACTGGCTGCGCGGGGTTGCGCCGCCTGAGGCACCGGAGGAGGCCATCCCCACCGCAGAGTTGCCCGACTGGCTGCGTGGTGTCGCGCCGCCTGAGGCACCGGAGGAGGCCATCCCCACCGCAGAGTTGCCCGACTGGCTGCGTGGTGTCGCGCCGCCTGAGGCACCGGAGGAGGCCATCCCCACCGCGGAGCTACCCGACTGGCTGCGCGGGGTTGCGCCGCCTGAGGCACCGGAGGAGGCCATCCCCACCGCAGAGTTGCCCGACTGGCTGCGTGGTGTCGCGCCGCCCGAGGCACCGGAGGAGGCCATTCCCACCGCAGAGTTGCCCGACTGGCTGCGTGAGGTCGCGCCGCCTGAGGCGCCGCCAGGCCCACTCAAATCGCCGATAGTGCCACCACTGCTAGAATTCCCTTCCGAAACAGCTACCGGGGAAATTCCCGACTGGCTGATTGAACTGGGGAAGGAAGTTGCGCCAGGGGCACCTGCGCCGCCCGAGATCGAGGCTGGCGGTGTCATTGAACTGGCCCGTGCTGAGATTCCGCCGTGGCTTGAGGCAATGCGTCCGCGTCCTGAAGCACCCCTCAAAGAGCCGGTGGAGACAGAGGGACTGCTTGCGGGCCTGAGCGGAGTGCTCAGCCCCGTCCTGAAGCTCGAGGTTCCCGCGGTACGCAAACGTCCGCCAGCAGCCGAGATAAAAGAGGCACCTCTGGCCCGGGCTCAATTGCTACAACGTTTGTTGACCCAGCCGATAGAGGTGCCCCAACCGGAGGTACGCAGGCGGGGCAGCGGGCTTGGAGCACGCATCCAAGGTTGGTTGGTGACGGTTGTGCTTATCGTCGCCGTTGTGGGCACACTGCTGGTGCCCAGGATTTTGCCGGGTACCTCGCTGCCGGTGCACCTCGATACTTCGCCGGCCAGGAGTGTTTACGGGATCATCCAAGGTCTCAGTGCGCCGGCTACAGCCCTGGTAGCTCTCGAGTATGGAGTGGCGGAAGCAGATGAAATGAACCTGGTGGCGGAACCGCTTTTAAGGCACCTGTTGCGCCAGGGCGCTCATCTCTCTATCGTCACCACCCAACCGGAGGGAAAACTCATAGCGGAGGACATGCTGCGCACCATTGCCGCACCGGAGAGTCTGTACACCATTGTAGAGTACCGACCTGCCGGAGCGACGGGCATTTCGCAATTACTCGCCGGGGCAAGAGAGAAACCAGGTGTGATCCTGCTATTAACTGCCCGTCCCGCCTCACTGCGCTGGTGGATCGAACAGACGCAGGCGCGTGGCGAGAAACTCACACTTGTGGCAGGGTTGAGTGCGGCCCTCGAACCCGCTGCCGCTCCGTACCTGAACGCCGGAGCATTGCAGGCAGCACTGTACGGGCTGGGCGGAGCAGCGGCCTATGAAAGCGAGGGTGGGCTACCCGGTCGGGCTACCGAAAGGCTCGATGCGTTGGTGGCCGGCCATCTGGCGGTTATCGCCCTGATACTCATCGGCGCAATAATCCACACACTGGCTGGCCCGTCCCAGGAGGGGCGCAGGTAATTCTGGGCCAAACAGAGGAGACTCTATGGAAATAGCAGGCCTGCTCATAGGTGCCTTGCTGACGCTGGCGATTTTTAGCTACCTGATAGGAGATAACTCTTTATACAGGCTGGCTCTATACATATTTATCGGGGTACTGGTCGGTTATTCTCTGGGCACGGCGCTCCATGACGTGATCTACAAGATGGCTCTGGCCAGGATTTTGGAGGACCCGCTTTCGGGCGAGGCACGAGCTACGGTGATACCTCTGGTACTGGGCATCATGCTGCTCTTCCAGGGTTTCCCAAGGTACGCATACATAGGCAGGTACCCGGTTGCATACCTGCTGGGTGTCGGCACGGCTGTGGCAGCCGGTGGTGCGCTGGTGGGCACACTTGTTCCTCAGATCGGCGCGACCGGGCGTGCTATCAGGACAATGGGCCCGCTTGATGGCCTGCTGGTGATAGCGGGCACGGTATTGACACTGCTTACATTTACGTTCAGCGCGCGGAAGTCGCAACAACAGGAACTACCTGGTGCGCGGGAGCGCATCGCAAAATTATTCAGGGCAACAGGGCAGGTATTCCTGCTCTTCGCTTTTGGAGCCGCCTTTGCCGGAGCGCTGACTGCTGCACTCTCGGCTTTAATAGGCCGCGCCCAGTACCTGATAGAAGCAGTGGACAGGTTGTGGGTGTTCATCTCATCGTATCTGGCAAGGTAAAGTGGCGACGATGGCAGAAGAACAACCGGTTGGCTCGATCCTGCTGGCCGATTGCGGCACGGTTATCACCAGAGTGGTGCTTTTGGAGCATGTGGCAGGCCAGTACCGTTTTGTGGCCCAAGGCGAGGCGCTCACCACCACAGAGTATCCATGGGCCGATATATCAGAAGGGATCAGGCACGCAGCCGGGCAGATTGAGGAGGTAACCGGCCGAAGCTTTTTTGGGGCAGAAGGAGACCTTATCGTACCCGAGGCAGGAGGACGTAAGGGGGTTGACATCTTTGCAGCGACAGCCAGTGCCAGCCAGCCGCTTGAGCTTGTTTTGGGTGGCCTGGTGCGCGACCTGAGCCTGGCCAGCGCCCAGCGTGCGGCGGCCGGGACCTATTCGCTTGTCAAAGCCTCGATCTGCAGGGACAGCAGCGAGAGCATTAACGATGAGGAAATCATCCGTATCATCCTGGATGCCACGCCCGACGCGGTGTGCATTGCCGGAGGTACAGACGGCGGTGCCACAGCACCGGTGCTTGAGCTGGTGAACACAGTGACGCTCGCCTGCTCCATCATGGACCCCGGCGTGCGTCCCCAACTGCTCTATATGGGCAATTCCCGGCTCCGCCGGCAGATTGTGAAAGCGGTGAAAGGCCAGGCGGAACTGCGTGTCGCGGATAATGTCCGCCCGGCACTGACGGTAGAGAACCTGGTCAGTGCACAGGAGGAACTCGACGCGCTCTACATCCAAAAGAAAATGGGCCTGATGCCCGGCATCGAGACAGTAAACAGTTGGTGCTCGACCCCACTTACTCCCACTGCCAATGCCTTTGGCCGCCTGATCCACTACCTCTGGCATCTTGGCGACCCTGCCCGGGGCGTCCTGGGCATAGATGTGGGAGCGGCCAATACAACAGTGGTTGCGGTCTTTGAAGGTCGCCCATTCATCACCATACACGGAGGAATAGGGAGTGCGTTCGGGGGTAGAGAGCTGCTCAGGACAAGAGGTGAGGAGGCCGTTGCACGCTGGGTGCCCGCATCCATGAGCAGCGAAGAGCTGCTCGGCGTACTGATCAATAAGGAGATGCACCCGGCCAGCATCTATCAGGAAACGCGCGAGCTGTGGGTCGAACAGGCAGTGGTGCGAGAAGCGATCCGCTCCGCAGTTGAACTTGCCCGCCCTGGCTGGCGTCCAGGCAACGCTCAGCCGTATCCTCACCTGATGCCACTGTGCGATACAATCGTCATCGCCGGAGGGGCCATGACCCATGCCCCCAGGCCCGGCCACGTAGCGCTGATGGTTTTGGACGCTCTGGAACCTGTCGGGATCACCACCCTCGTGTTGGACGTTCATGGCATTGTGCCCGCGCTGGGAAAAGTGGCCACGATTGCGCCGCTGGCCACGGTTGAGGTGTTGGACAGCGGGGCTTTGGTGAACCTGGCCACGGTGATCGCCCCGGTCGGAGAGGCACGTCGTGGTGAACTGATCCTCCGTGTCAATGTGGCGTATGATGACGGCAGCAATTACGACGTGGATGTACACTATGGAGACCTGGAGGTGTTGCCTTTATTGACTAACCAGGAAGCTGTGGTGACCCTGCGCCCTCAGCGCAACTTTGATGTCGGGCTGGGTGGACCGGGGAAATCTGGTAAGCGGCGCATAAGTGGAGGGCTTGCCGGGCTGATCATTGATGCCCGCGGGCGTCCGCTGCGGCTCCCGCGCAGGCCAGAGCTACGCCATGCTCAGATACGTCAGTGGCTCTGGGATGTTGGAGGATAACCTTGATGTACTACCCGGCCGAAGCCTACGTCACCCCACTGACTCTTGTGCGACGCGAGCGGGTGTTACCTGCTCCGGGTGAAATCCTGGTACGCCAGGGCGAACATGTGGAGCCCCTCCAGGTCGTTGCCCGTGCTGAGCTTCCCGGCCCGCCCTGCATTGTCCCTGTGGCGCGCCTGCTGGATGTTCCCCTTTCCCGGTTGAAAAAGTACCTTCGGGTCAGGCCGGGCGATGCGGTTGAAAAAGGGCAGCCTGTAGCCAGGCGAGGTTTCCGTACTGTAGAAGCCCCTGTGACCGGCAGCGTGAAACTGATCAACCGGGGGCGCGTGATCATCGAGACTCAGCCCAGAACGTTTGAGCTGCAGGCATACATCCCCGGTACGGTGACCCAGGTGGTGGCACAATACGGCCTTGCCATTGAAACAACCGCGGCGCTCATCCAGGGGGTATGGGGAGGGGGCGGCGCCCCTGGCTACGAAGCCTGGGGAGTGTTGAAATGCCTGGTGGACGAACGAGATGCCCCGTTGCGCGCTCACACCATAGATATCTCATGCCACGGTCTGATCATTGTCGGTGGGGCAGGGCTCAATGAGGCCGTCCTCGAACAGGCGGAGACATTTAACGTCCGGGGCATCGTCGTCGGGGGGCTGGCGCCGGAAATGATACCCAGAGTGCAAAAATCACCCGTCCCGGTAGTCGTCATCGAGGGTATCGGAGCGGCGGCTATGTCCGAACCGGCGTTCCGATTGCTTAAAACGAACGACGGGCGAGAGGCCGCCATCAGCGTGCGCGTACAACCGCGCTGGCCGGTCATACGCCCTGAGGTGGTCATCCCTCTCCCTGCCACCAGGGCCTCGCTGGCTCAGACACAGGCCGGCACTCCACTGGAGGTTGGGACAAAGGTGCGCCTGGTGCGGGCGCCGTATATGGGGACCGTTGGTACCGTTAAGGCGATACCCTCTCAGGCCCGCTCACTGGAGACAGGAGCCCGGGTCTACGGTGCAGAGGTGGACGTGGGAGGGGAGACCGATATCTTCGTTCCTCTGGTTAACCTGGAGGCCCTGCGGTAACCGGTTGCTGTGACGCTCTCCCGGTCAGGCAATGCACCTCCTGCACTGACCATGATGCCGGGAGAAGGGCGGCCGGCATCGCCCTACGCTAAAACCGATAGAAGGAGGCAAAATGGCGGATCTGGACCTTTATGAAGAAGAAGTGGAAGAGGAAGAACCAGCGGCTGCGGAGGGTACCAACCGTACTTTTATCATCCTGGTAGCAATAATGGGCGGTATCGTCCTTCTGGGCATCTGTGTTGTAGGGGCGTGGATGTTGTGGCTGGGTCCCCAAATGGCCAGAGACCGGGCAGCGCGTAATCACGCGATCGAGCTTACTAACGAGGCAATTATGGCTATGGCAGGTGCCGTCACCGGCACGGTGCCGGCAGAGACAGTAAACCCAACGCCAACTTTCACACCCCTGCCCCCTACCGACACTCCTGCACCTACCAGCACGTATACCCCAACTCCATCCCCGCAAATAATAGCTGAGGTGACGGAGACAATGGCACCGGAGCTGGCCGAGGCTCAGGTATCCCCCAGCCCGACACCGACCAGGCGGATCACCCCCACCCCGCGAGTTTCTGCGCAGAAAGAAAAGGTGCCGGGCACAGGTATAGGTGCTTTTGGAACCGGCCTGATAGCCTGTGGGTTGGTGTTCTTGCTGGTAGTAGTACGCCGCCTGCGTCGGACGTAGCCTGTCTGGGGCCCGGCAGGACCTGTGACGCCGGAGATGTCGCCCGCGTGGGCATCCCCCGCCCCTGACTGCGTGCAGGCACGGCCGGCTTGTCAATTCTGGCCCTCACAGGAGAGACGTGTGTCACGGAAAGTTTGAGGGTCTACGACAACATCCCCCAATCTGATGGCATCCACGCCCTCCGGTGACAAAAGCGGGGTATAAAGTGAGACCGTGCCGCTCACCCGATCGCTGGCCATGACGATGCCCAGACCCAGTGTAAAACCATCGCGATCCTCGAGCGCTACCAGTCTGAACGGCGTGAAGACGGGCACCGGAAAAACAGCGATGTTACGCCAGTTAAACTCCACAACCTGTGCTCCCTCAAAGTAACGGCGGAAGCTGTTGGCCCGGTGTTCCTGACGAGTGGGGACGTCGCGCCGACGGATTGCCTGCGATGTTGACAGATCAATCACTCTGACCCGGCGGCTGAGCCGGAGCGGCAGTAACAGATATTCCAGCTCACTGCTGCGCTGAATGCCGAAAACCACGGTGGGGCGTAAAAGCTCAACCTTAGCCCACTTCAGCTCGCAGCCTCCGCAGGCCGGGTCCACCAGGCCTGTCGTGTCGAACACAATGGCCGTTGCGCCTCCTTCACGTGCCTTCTGCACCAGCCGGTAGGCCCCGAGTAGCAGGGGGATCATGTGAGAACGCGGCGAGACGGCTCCTATGAACGTGCGAAAACGCGGGCCGGAGGGAGGAAAGCTCCGCGCTCCCGGCTCGCTTAAGGCCAGCGTCATCGTGGTCGGGGGGCCGAGCGTGGCCTGTCCCACATCGCCATCTATGAAAGCCAGGCGCTCGTGATATTCGCAGAGACGGCGATACAGGTAACGGGCAAAGGTGGTCTTGCCCGTGTCGGCTGCACCGACGATGAGTAAAGTCCCGTTGAGCGAGGAGAAAGTAATCCTCTCCCATGCGGGTGGGATGTCAATCAGATGATCTGGCTCACTCACAGGGCTTTATTCTAACACATCCGTGAATAAATCCCAAGCGGGTGCGCGTCACTTTTTGCGCGAGGAGGGGGGCGAGAGCAGGCCGTGGCCGGATCGTGACGGCGTCGGGCGCGGCCTGGAAACCGGCCCGAGCCAGGTGGATGCATCCATCCCAGGCCGTGTCCCCGTGCGGGTGAACCGGTCAGGCCACTGCGCCCAGGCCTGCGAGAGGGCAGACAGAAAGATAATTGAGGAGGAGAAGCCAAAATGAAAAATATAGGGAAAACTGTGCTATTCATCGTTGTGATCCTGTTACTGGCCGGCTCCGGGTATGAGGCACAAAACCTGGCATTGGCGGGATGGAACTCAGTAACTGAATACAGCAGCCCATATCTATTCTCCCTGCCGGCGACCGCTTCAACTGCTCCGCTCACAGACCGGGTGGTGCTGGTCGTGGTTGACGGGCTGCGACTGGATGCCTCGCAAAAAATGCCCGAGTTGAACGAGCTGCGTCAGCAAGGAGCCGACCTGGTTCTACGGGTCGGGCAACCATCTCTCTCATATCCGTCCTGGACGGTCATCGTATCGGGTGTGTGGCAGGAAGTCAGTGGCGTCACCACTAACTGGTACGAAGGCACAGTCATGGTGGATAATATCTTCCAGAGAGCCAGGGAGGCCGGGAAGCCCGCTGTTGTCGCAGGATCGCCGGGATGGAGGAAGCTGTTCGGCCCGTACTTAACCGCTGCTATGACAGTTAAGGAGCCCGAAGAGGAAACCGCACCTCCAGAAGCATGGGCCAAAATGGATGAGGAAACGTTTCGCCTGGCATTGGATGCGCTTGATCGTTACGACACAGGGCTGGTCGTCATCCACTTTGGGGGCCCCGATGCCCTGGCTCACAACTTCGGCGGCGTCAGCACTGAGTATCTCCATCAGGCCCAGACCGTGGACCGGTATATAGGGCGCATGGTCGGGCGGCTGGACTGGGAGAAGGATACGCTCATCGTCACCGCAGATCACGGCCACATAGATGCAGGAGGACACGGGGGATGGGAGGAGACTGTGCTCAACGTCCCACTGGTGATGGTGGGCAAGGGTATCCGCAGAGGAGTCTACACCGCCCGCCTCCAGGCAGATATCGCACCCACTATAGCCGCTCTCCTCGGCCTCCCTTATCCAACCCACTCTCAGGGTGCACCGCTGCTTGAGATGCTGGAGGCCTCGGCGGAGGTGAAAGGGGCGAAAGGGCTTAATGCTGCCCTTCAACTTGTGGGCTTCTACGATGCCTATGCCAATACGCTGGGCATTGGGGCATTCGCCGGGGATGTGCTCACAAAGTACCGTGAAAACCTTACCAGAGGCGAAGAGGGAGCGATGGCAGAATTTTGGAAGGAACTGAACGCCTCTGCCGGAAGGGCCAGAGCGAGACGGCTGTGGCGGGAAAGGTTGTATCGCCTCCCTGTCGCCCTGGCAGTTGCCCTGATACCTTTAAGCTATCTCCTCATCTACCGCAGGAGATGGCGTTGCCTGCTGCTGCCGGCGAGCTTCGCTCTGCTGTATTTCTTGTTGTATAACATCCTGTTTTTTGGGCGGGGGTACGAGTGGTCTCTTTCGCTCTTCGGCTCCGAAGGGCAGATCGAGGCCTTCTTCAAGGCCCGTATGGTAGACGCGGCGCTCTCTGTAGCGGCGAGCGGGTTACTTCTGGCGATCATTTCCTGGAAAAAGAGCCCTCTGGAGACAGCGGAAAGGGTGGTCACGTTTTCGTTTATCGTGTGGTATCTCTTGCTGCTGCAGGTAGACTTTTTCTACTGGCTCTACAACGTAGAGTTTGGCTGGACTCTGCCCGATCTGAAGCTTGGGTTTAAGTACTATATGGATCTTTTGCAGATGATCTCGACCGGACCGCTGGCCGTTATATTGACGCCGCTGGCATTGTTCATCGGCTGGGGAATCCGAAAGCTCAGAAGCCGGGCCGCAATGTGAGATCAGACCAGGCCGCTGGCAGGCTGGAAAGCTACATTGGTGGGACAGCCTTTCCAGGCTGTCAACTGCAGGCTGGAAAGCCTGCCCCACGTGTCACTTTGCAGTGAAATCAATCCAACCGCACGGGTCGCAATTTAGAAGGGGCAGGTAATTACACAGGTCGCAGAGTTGCAGGACAACTGCGCGCAGTTGTCCTGCAAAGTGGCCAGGTCCGGCAAAATTGGGACACAATCGGGGCGGCTTTATGCCCGTGGCTGGCTATATCACTTCTATCCCATTCCCCTCCATCGCTTCCCCAACAATCCAGCAGGGGTGGTTGTGGGCCTGGAAAAGCGCGACAAGCGTCTCCACCTGCTCTGGTGAGATGGCTGCGAGCAGCCCCCCCGAAGTTTCCGGGGTGAACAGCAGCATTTGCATCTCTTCTGAGATACCGGGCGCGAATGATACCTGAGCGGAGTATGCATCACGGTTACGGCAGGCACCGCCAGGGAAAAGGTTTTCTTCAGCGTACTGCGTCGCTCCGCCGAGGAAGGGCAGCCGCTCTACGTAAAACCGCAGGCGCGCCCTGCTCCGCTCTGCCATCTCGCAGGCATGGCCGAGCAGGGAGAAGCCGGTGATGTCGGTGCAGGCGTCGGCTCCCACCTGCTGGATCAGCTTCACGGCCTGGCGATTGAGCCGCTTCATGCTTGCCACCGCGGCTGCCACGTGCGCAGTGTCGGCGACACCCCCCTTCAGGGCGGTGGTGATGATCCCCACGCCAAGTGGTTTGGTCAACACCAGCACATCGCCAGGACGGGCACCCCCCTTGGTCAGTACTTTCTGGGGATGGACGATGCCCATCACGGCCAGGCCATAGAGCGGTTCCCTGGCATCTACAGTGTGGCCGCCGGCAAGCACGGCTCCCGCCTCAGCTACTTTCTCCGCCCCGCCGCGCAGGATTTCGGAGATGACGGCAGCGGGCAGATCAGGGGGAAAGCCGCAGATGTTCAGAGCCAGCACAACCTCTCCCCCCATAGCATAGACATCGCTCATGGAATTGGCGGCCGCAACGGCGCCGTAATCGTAGGGGTCATCTACCACCGGGGTGAAGAAGTCCAGCGTCTGAATGATCGCAAGCTCGCTGTTCACTCTGTAAACGGCCGCGTCGTCACTGACCTCAAGCCCGACCAACAGGTCAGGGTAGCGGTCAGCGGGGAACATTCCCTGCAAGGGGCGCAGAACCTGCGCCAGGGCTTCGGGGCCCCGTTTGGCTGCTCAACCTGCAGCGCTGGCAAGTGCTGTCAGACGGATCTGCTCGCGGCTCATTTGCTCTCTTCCTTGTATACTCCCTCGAACGCCACTCCGGCCTCTTTCAGCACGGCAAGTGCCTGAGCGGCATATCCTTCCTCAATCTGCACACATATTCCGCAATCAGAGCTGAGGTAACGCGGGACAGGGATCAGTTTGCAGGGAAGGCCCGCAGCGTGCAGTACCTTCTCCGCCCGAATGGCGTGGCCGGTTGAATGGGTCAGTATGACCATATGCCTGACTTCCTTCACTGCTCTCTCCTGCCGGAGCAGACCAGAGCGCGCACGGCTTCCACAGCACGTTCCACTTCGGCGGCAGTGTTGAAGATGCTTAACCCAAAGCGCACCGTCCCATAGGGGAAGGTGCCAATCGTCTTGTGTGCGTTCGGTGCGCAGTGAAGTCCCACGCGGCACAGGATTCCGTACTCCTCATCCAGCCGCAATCCTGCTTCCGAGGGGTACATGCCGGCAATATTGAAAGATACTGTGGCCGTCTGCTGGCAGGCATCCAGCCCGCCGTAGACGGTTACCCCGGGTATGGCCTGCAAACCAGCGATCAGTTGTTGTGTCAGTTCCATCTCATGGGCGCGTATGGATTCCACCCCCTGCGCGATTACCCAGCGCACGCCAGCACTCAAACCTGCCAGGCCGACCACATTGGGGGTACCGCTCTCATACCGGTCGGGCAGAAAGTCCGGTTGCTCCTCGTATTCGGAGCGGCTGCCGGTGCCACCACGTTTGAGCGGTCGCAGCCGTTCCAGGTCCACCCGCTTCCCGATGATCAGGCCACCCGTCCCGGTCGGGCCATAGAGTGCTTTGTGACCGGTGAATGCCAGCAGGTCTATACCGTCAGTCTCCATGTCAATGGGATAGGAGCCTCCCGTCTGAGCTGCGTCCACGAGCAGGAGCAGGCCGTAGCGCCGGGCGATCTCTCCTATTCTGGCTATCGGAAGGATGGTGCCAACGACGTTGGAGGCGTGGTTGACAACGATCAGCACCGTTTCCCGGCGGATGGCAGCCTCCACATCAGCCGGCTCCAGGAATCCCTGCGGCGAGCACGCGACCACAGATATTGCCACACCCTGGCGCTCCAGTTCCCGCAGCGGGCGCATCACCGAATTGTGCTCCATACTGGTAGTGATGACATGGTCACCCGGGCGCAGGTAGCCGCACAGGGCCAGGTTGAGGGCCTCGGTCACGTTGTGGCAAAAGACCACGCGCATAGGGTCGGGCGCATTGAAGAGTTCGGCCACGGCTTCGCGTGCCTCGTAGACGACGCGACCGGACGCCACTGCCAGGCGATGGGCCGAACGCCCCGGGTTGGCCCCTATCTCATTCAGGAAACGTACTATGGCCTCCGTCACACAGGGAGGCTTGGGCCAGGAGGTAGCAGGGTTATCCAGATAGATCAGGTCCGATCGCACGCCCATAGCTTCCATCTCTGACTGACGGGAGGATACAGGCCGGCAACCAGGCAGGCGGTACAGTCTTTCCGGGGTTGCCGGCCTGACAGCGATTACGTAACTTCCTCTGACTGAATTGCTATTTACTCAGAGTTATTTTGAACTCACCCCCCGTTTCTACAATCTCCACCTTCAGGCCGAGTTTCTCGGCAGTACGGCGTATGTTTTCACGGGAGGTAACAGTGTCCACCAGGACCTCAATGGGGAATTCCCCCTCATTGATAGCCTGGCGGGTCAGGATGACCGGTTGAGGGCAGGAAAGTCCGCGTGCATCTACCTGTTTGCTCATTTCGACTCAGCTCCTTTCGCGCATGGTGAAGCCAACGATCAGGCAGAAGGCCAGGCCCAGGAGCACTGCTCCCATGCCGTATGGCCCGATGCCGCCCACGATTTTGTCGGCGACGTTGTCGGGCGTGCCGGCCAGGGCAAAGTTGTGGGCGAATGCTGCGCCTGTGATCATGCCCAGCACAAACAGGCCCGCATCCCCGTCACCCTCGCCGGAGAGGAAGAGCTGCCGACCAGGGCAGCCTCCGGCCAGAGCGAAAGCCAGCCCTGCCAGAGCCATCCCCAGGAAGTTCCACAGATGCTGGCTGTGGGATACGGGTTGCCCAAAGAATCCGAAGTGTACCTGCCCCAGAACCAGGTTGGTGATGAAGGCTACCATCAGCAATGCCACAACGCCACTGATAAGGTGAGTGTCTGCCATCAGGATCAGGTCTCGGATGGCTCCCATGGTGCAGAAGCGGGTGCGCTGAGCCAGGAATCCGATCACCAGTCCCACAATGAGTGAGATGAGCAACGGCGCATGAAGCGAGCCGGGCCCCTTTTCGCTGAAGAAGATCGGCCCCTCCTGGCTGAATTTGGGGGCGAGGAGGCGTAACAGGAGCAGGCCGAGCATCAGGGCCGGCATGATCCACCCGACAAGAGGGCCGGTTTTGTACGCCCGCCCCAGACTGTAACCGGACTTGAGGAACTGAACCCCGATGAAGACGCCTGTAGCCAGTCCTGCCAGCCCCAGGATGGCGTTCAGGTCACCGCCGGCCAGCCTGAGGAGAGCCCGCCAGGGGCAACCCAGGAAGGCCAGTGCCCCGATCATGGCAAAGACCCCCAGCAGGAAGCGGATAATGGGGGCGGAGCCAGCGCGGGCTCTGAACTCACGGAAGAGCAGAGCAGCCACGGTCGCCCCAAGCACAAAGCCGATGATCTCCGGGCGGATGTACTGGACGAGGGGAGCACGGTGAAGTCCCAGGGCTCCTGCAATGTCCCGTTCGAAGCAGGCCACGCAGATGCCCATGTTGGCCGGGTTGCCTGCGCGCTGGAGCAGCGGCGCCAGTATGCCGATCACGGCGCCGGTTAGCAAGATGCCCCAACGCGAGGCAAAGAAACGAGTGATTCTTTCAGACATGTGTGCACCTCCTGTGTGATATGATTTCCACGCGTCCGGCCTGTGGCCAGGACACGGCGCGGGGCAAAAGAAGAGCCGCCTGGCACATGCCGAAGGCGGCTTATGGAGGGGCACACTCTCATGATTGTGGCGGGGAGGTGACTCCCAGGCTGCCCTCGGACGTGTGCAGACGGGTGTGCGGGCGCTCCCCGGCGCCCGGCACTACGATTCAAGTGCGGCGGTGGAACGTTAACAGCACGTCTTGCCTCCTGTGGGCAGCCTGCGTATACAACTGTCGGTTCTGTGTTGCTTGTTCTGCGAGTTTATTACGCAACACATTGTGGTGATTTGAAGCAATTCAGGCCGGGCGATTTCAATCGGCCTGAACAGGTGCATTTAGAGTATATCACAACCTTCCGGGAATGCAAGTAACGACCGGTGCGTGGGTGTCCGTCACTTTTTGCACGAAATATTGTAGGATAACTGCTCGCAGTTGTCCTACGCTGTGACCATCCGTGATGACGTCAGACGCGGTGTGGAGACCGGCCCGAGCCGGGGGGGTAGTAGTTACGAGGGAGGATTATACTTCACGCGGTCACAATTTGCGTTTTCTCAAAGGTTTGGAAGTTGAGGGTTAGTAGCTGCTTACGACTTGAACGGCATCGCCGGGGCCATCGAGAGCCACAACGGATGCAGTGATCTGGCGTCTGATCTGGAGGTACTGCGCGTGACCTTTGTGAACCTGCGGCTGCAGACGTGTGCCCTCGCCCATCACGGCGTGAGCGCCGCCTTCAGCCCGGGCGCCACCTACACGCTGGTGGGCCGCCCCGTCACCTACACGCTCGTCATCGCCAACCGCGGCACCCTCACCACCACCCACGAGACGAATTTGCGAATTGACGAATCTGCGAATCTCGAATGGCAAATCACGGAACACGCAACACGCACCACGCTTTTGCCAGGAGCGACCTTCTCCACAACCGTCGTCGTCACGCCAACCGAAGTCGGCGCCTTCACCCTGCGGGCCGACATTGCAGCGCAGGAAGCCCCTATTGTGCGCACGCAGGCTTCGGCGACGCCGCTTGACACACTTTCCGTCTTGCATACAATAACCCCCGAATTGTCTGCGTAGCAGGTGAAAGCGAGCATGAGGTGGGTACCCGGCCCTGCAGAACCCCTCGCAGATGCGGCGTAGCCCGGCGTGGGCTGCCCGTTGAACGCGAACCCCGGCCGGCGGAGCGGGTGCCCTCGCGCCCCCTGCCCCCGGCCGGGCTGCGTTTCCCCTCCCACCACGCCTTACGTTTCACGCCTCACGCCTCACGTTTCACGTTTCATCCCTCACATCACGTTCCCAGGAGGCCAAGATGACCCCGTACTCCTTTGCCGGTTCGCTGCCCGACCTGGCGGCTTCTCCGCCCCTTTCACTGGTGGGCAGAGGCCCATCTGCCCGGCCTGGGTTGGACGAACCTCGACCTCTGCGTGCGGTTTCTTTTCGTAAGGGGGGCACAACTTTCAACACCTGGCGGTGTTGTATTGGGTAGCACGGAGTACCTGTAAGAGCAGCGGACTCTGCTCGCTTTGTTTGGAGGTGACTTGTGACACACGACACCAACCCACCTCACCGCCTCAATCCCTGGAACCCGCTAGACCACCTGCGCCTGCTGTGGTGGGTGCTGGTGACCCCGCAGCGGCTGCTGGTTTACCGGGAGGTTTATAGGGAGAATGACGAGCGCAGGGTGAATAAGTGGCTGACTCATACTCTCATCTGTCTGCCGATTTTTGTGGTTACCCTGGCTCTAGGAGTAGGAATATTGCCCAGCACAGAGAGGCATTTCTCGTCCGTCTACCTGTGGGTAAGCTTAGTTCTGGCCTGGGCACTGCTAGGCTGGCTCCAGCGTGAATTTACTGTGTTGGCAGTCGGCTTCTTGTTTATCGTGGCAAGCTTTGTGGCAGAACGCATGGCAGTCGGTACGACTGGCATCTTGGCATTTTTCGCAGTGAGCGCTG
>Ga0209162_1000045_pt1 | contig 112121 bp, 99 predicted proteins | sample YNPNPMetaG_FD_187121 | JGI IMG/M metagenome (GOLD analysis project Ga0209162, IMG submission 187121) | Anoxygenic and chlorotrophic microbial mat microbial communities from Yellowstone National Park, USA - YNP NP MetaG (SPAdes) (version 2) ...
CCCTTGCCTTGCAAAGCGGGAAACGAATGTTATAAAATAGTTTTTGAAAAAATTGTTTTTCCTGTTGTTGAAGAATTCAAACCAGAGATCATTCTTCGAAATGGTGGATCTGATCCTCATTGGATGGATCTTTTAACTGATTTGGGAATGAATACAGAAGGTTTTTTCCATTTGGGAAATTGGGTGAGGGAAATTTCGAATATTTGCCAAGGAAAAGAAATTGATTTTTTGGCTTCGGGTTATAATTTAAAGATCCTGCCCTATTGCTGGACCAACCTGATTTTTGGACTTTTGAGATTTCCTGTTTTAAAAATTAAAATAAAAGAGAAAAAAATGCCAGAACCATTGTTAGAAACAGAAAAAATTATTGAAAAAATCAAAAAGGTCATTTCACCATATTGGAAATGTTTCAAAAAATGTTAAAAAGAGAAGGGTTTTTAATTGCTTTTGGAGAACTCTTTTTAAAATCAACTGCGGTCCAAAAAATTTTTAAAAAGAAACTGTTTTCGCAAATTGCTTTTTTTCTTAAAAAAGAAAAAATAAAATTTTCCTTCTTTCCCAAAAGAGAAAGGTTTTTCTTTGAGATTGAAAAAAAAGGTCAAAAAAGAGCAATATCAATTTTGAAAAGAATTTTTGGTATTTCTTTTTTTGCACCTTCTCTTTTTTTTGAAGGAAAAGAAAAAGAACTTTTAGAAAATATTTCATCTTTTTTAAAAAACAATTTTAAAAAAATAATTAAAAAAAATGAAACATTTGCCTTGAGATTGAAAAAAGAAAAAAATCTTTTATTTTCGCGTGAAAAAATTATCCAGGTAATAACAAAATACGTTAAAAGAAGGGTTGATCTCGAAAAGCCCGAAAAAGAGATTTTTGTTGAATTGAGAAAAAATTATGCTTTTTTGTATTTTAAAAAAATAAAAGGTCAAGGAGGATTACCTTTTGGTTCTGAGGGAAGGGTTTTAAGTTTGGTCTCTGGTGGAATTGATTCTCTGGTTGCTTCCTTTCTGATGCTTAAAAAAGGTTGCGAAAATGTTTGGGTTCATTTTCATTCTTTTCCTTTAACTTCAAAATCATCTATTTTAAAAGTAAGAGAATTAGCAAAAATCTTTTTGAATTTTCAACCCTCGCTCTTGGTTTATTTTTGTCCCTTGGGTCGTTTGCAAATGAAATTAAGACAGATAATTCCTTCAAAGTATTTACTCGTTTTTTACAGAAAATTTATGCTCAGAATTTCAAAAGAAATTGCCAAAAAAGAAAATTGTCTTGCGCTTTTAACCGGAGAATCTTTAGGACAAGTCAGTTCTCAAACTTTGCATAATTTAAAAATAATAGAAGAAAAAATTAATTTTCCGATTTTAAGGCCCTTGATCGAAAAAGATAAAGAAGAGATTGTGAAGGTAGCGAAAAAGATTAAAACCTTTCAAACCTCCATTCAGCCCCAAGAAGATTGTTGCACTTTATTTACTCCCAAACACAGTAGCGCTAAAGCCAACCTTCGAAATATCAAAAAATTGGAGAAAAAAATCGATTTCAAAAAAGAAATAAAAGCAGTTTTAAAGGAAACAAAAAGAGAACTTTTTAATTAAAATCAGATTCTTGCCTTTTTCTTTTTTTGATTATATAATATAAAATGCTTTTTCCAAAAATCGGTCTTGATTTAGGAACGTGTAATTGTGTTGTTTATTTGCCAAAGAAGGGAGTTGTTTTAAAAGAGCCATCTATCGTGGCTGTTGATCGTTTTGAAAATAAAACTCTCGCTGTTGGAAAAGAAGCAAAAGAAATGGTGGGAAAGACGCCAGATTCGATAAAAATTTTTCGACCCCTAAAAGATGGTGTCATTGCTAATTTTAAAATTACAAAAGCAATGATCGAGTATTTTATCAACAAAGTTTTGCCTTTTAAAATTTTTAAGCCCGATATTTTAATCGGAATTCCCGGCAGTGCAACCTCAACTGAAAAAAGAGCTGTCATTGAAGCTGGATTAAGTGCGGGAGCCCGGAATGTTTATTTAGCTCGTCAATCGATTTTAGCTGCTTTGGGCGCTGGCATTCCTATCGAATCTTATTCTGGTAATATGGTTGTTGATATGGGCGGCGGAACGACGGAAATCGCAGTAATTTCACTGGGCGGAATTGTCTGTGGCGAATCGATAAGGACGGGTGGTTATAAAATTGATAAAGCGATTATTAATTATCTTAAAGAAAAGGAAAATCTTTTAATCGGAGAACAAACAGCTGAAGAAATAAAGATTAAAATTGGTTCCGCTCTTTTAGAAAAAGACAAAAAAGAATTAATCGTCAAGGGTCGGCATCAATTAAGCGGTCTTCCAAAAAAAATTAAAATAAATTCCAACGATATTTGTTATGCGATCAACGACATCTTGGAAGAAATGGTTGCTGCCATTAAAAAAGTGCTCTCTCAGACACCACCGGAATTGGCAGCCGATATCATTGAAAAAGGAATTATTCTAACAGGCGGTACCTCTCAATTAAGAAACCTGCCTCGATTTTTTTCCAAACATTTAAACATCCCGGTGTTATTGGCAAAGGAACCGATTTTTTGCGTTGCTAAAGGAACGGGTATTGTCCTTGATAGTTTATCTGTTTATAAAAAAGCCCTTTTGTTAAAGAGATTATGATTTTAGGCCACAAAACTCAGATTGAAATTTTAGAAAAAATTTTAAACCAGAAAAAAAATAATTTTGGTTTCCTTTTTGTTGGACCAGAGGGAATCGGAAAAAAAACCGTTGCGCTTCATTTTTTTGAAAAGATCTTGGGAAAAAATCCTTTGTTTCATCCTGATTTTTTCTTTTTAAAACCAGAAGATGGTAAAAAAATTTTAATCGAAAAAATTAAAGAAGAATTAATTCCTTTCCTTTCTTTAAAACCGTTCAACGCTCCCTTTAAATGCGTTCTTATTAATGATGCTCATTTAATGACCTCAGAGGGTCAGCAAGCTCTATTAAAAACCTTAGAAGAACCCAAGGGAAAAACATTAATTATTGCAGTGTCGCATTTACCAGAACTTTTGTTTCCGACTTTTCGTTCTCGTTTACAAAAAATTGTTTTTTTTCAACCGACAAAAAAAGAAATAGAATCTTATCTGAACAAAATGAACATTGAGAAAACATTACTGAACGAAATTTTAGAATTTTCTTTTTTAAAACCTTCCTTTATTTTTCAGTTTTTGGAAAATAGAGAAAAATTAAAAGAAAAAAAAGAAGAAATTTTTAAATTGGTAAAAATTTTAAAAATGCCCCTTTTTGAAAGATTTATTTTTGCCAAAGAATTAAGCAAAAAAGAAAATTTAAAAGAAACCCTTGGTCTTTGGATTTTTTACTTTAGAAAATTGGCCCTCAAAGAAATAGAAAAAAATTCGATTTCCGAAAGATTATTAAAAATAACGGAGGTATTATCGCAACTCGACGACTTAACTTTTCTAATATCTTTTGATAAAATTAATAAACAATTAGCTTTAGAGACATTCTTTTTAAAAGTATGAAGGAAGAAAAAAAGAAATTAAATTATAAAGAGTTAATAGATGACCTAAAGGATAAAATTTCAAAAGAGCTTTCTTTTTTTGAAGAAGAAATAAAAAAGATTAGAACAGAAAGAGTAACCCCGGATTTAATCGAGGGCTTACAAGTTGAAATGTTTGGTCAAAAGTTTTCTATTAAACAATTAGGAATCGTTTCGATTACAGGACCGCGAGAACTCTTTTTAAACTTATGGGATCCTTCTTATATAGATCCAGTAATGGAATCAATACAAAAATCGAATTTGAGTGCCACTCTCATCAAGGATCAAAAAGGAATAAAAATTTCTTTTCCGCCATTAAGCGAAGAATTTAAAAAAAATCTCTTAAAATTAATTTCTCAAAAAAAGGAAATTTTAAGAAAAAAAAATCGAAATTTAAAAGAAAAGATCTGGAACAAAATTCGCGATGCTGAAAAAGAAAAATCATTATCAGAAGATGAAAAGTTTCGCGCTAAAAAAGAAATTCAAGAGGTTTTAGATGATTATCAAAAAAAGATCGAAGAACTAATAGAAAAAAAAGAAAAAGAGATTTTGGAATGATGATTAATTTTGTTTTTGTCTTTTTATCTCTCGCTTTATTAGTGTATTTACACGAATTTTTTCATTTTATTTTTGCCAAAAAATACAAATTAAAAGTTGAGGAATTTGGTTTTGGCTTTCCTCCAAGAATTTACGGAAAAAAAATAAAAGACACAATATATTCTCTCAATCTTTTACCCTTAGGTGGTTTTGTCAAAATCGATGAAAAATTATTTAAAAAATCGCCCTTTAAATCTCGTTTTATGGTTATTTTTGCTGGTGTTTTTTCTTTCTGGATAATAGGATATTTGCTCTTCTCAATTAACTCAATCATTGGCATTCCGCTCTCTGTTAGTTATTTGCCTCCTCAAAATAACGAGAAAACCTGGGTTGCTATTATTGATTTAAATCAAAATTCGCCAGCTCAAAAAGCGGGTTTAAAACAGGGAGATAGAATTTTAAGTATCAAAACAAAAGATGGAAATTTTCCCATTGAAAATATTTCCCAATTCCAAAAAATTGTCCAAGAAAACAAAGGAAAAGAAATTGAGCTTGAAATTTTGCGAGGCAAAAAAACACTTAATTTTTCTCTCGTTCCTCGTCAAGAGCATCCTAAAGACGAAGGACCATTGGGCTTGATGCTTGAAACAATTTATATTAAAAAAACCCCCTGGTATTTGGCTCCCTGGGATGGTTTAAAATATACTTTTCAATACTCCAAAAGAATAATCACAGGTTACTTTTTTCTTTTTTTAAATATTTTTAAAAAAGAAGCAACAGAATCCTTGGTCGGTCCTGTTGGTTTCTTGCATTTTTCTTCTATTTTTTTTAATTTAGGACCTTCGTATTTTTTAAACTTTTTGGGAATGGCTTCTCTTTCGCTTTCATTCTTTAATCTTTTGCCAATACCGGTAACTGACGGCGGAAGAATTTTTTTAATGCTTATTGAAAAGATAAGAAAAAAAGAATTTTCCTTGGAAACAGAAAAAAGAATCATTGGCGCTTTTTTCTTTATCCTTTTAATTATTGCTTTTATTATTTCAATTAGAGATATTCAAAGGATTATTTAACCCTTCTTGACTGGAATTTTTAATTTGGTAAAATTAAAATATGGACGAAAAACAAAAAAAATATATTATTTTGGGTTTAATTATCTTGGCAGAGACCTCTTTTATTTTATATTTTATTTTTGGACCCAATTTAAAAACTAATCGTTTGTCAAAACCCGCTCGATTAGCTCAAGAAGCAATCGATTTTATCAATCAAAATTTAAACGTTCCCCAACCCTTAACCCTGGTGGAACCAGTTGAAGAGAAAAATGGACTTTTGTTTTTTCAAGCAAAGATGGGCACAACAACCCTTCCTTATCCTATTTTTATGACAAAAGACGGAGAGTATCTCTTTTTAGAAGCCATCCCTTTAAAAGAAATAAAAAAGAGATTGGCTCAAACACCCAAGAAAGATATTTCTTCAGTAAATTTAAGCAATCGACCAACCCTGGGGCCCAACAACGCGCCTGTAAAAATTGTAGAATTTTTAGATTTCACTTGTCCTCATTGTAAAAATTTTTCTTTGAATATTTTGCCTAAAATTAAAAAAGATTATGTCTCTACGGGATTGGTCCAGGTAATTTTTAAAAATTTCCCCCTGAATGTTTATTCTCAAAAATTGGCTCTGGCTGGACAATGCGCTTTTGAACAAAACAAATTTTGGGAATTTTACGATTTTATTTTTACAAAAGAAAATAAAATGACAGACGAGGAAATTAAAAACGTGGCAAAAACTTTAAATTTAAACGCTCAACAATTCAACGAATGTTTTGATTCGCAAAAATATCTCAAAGAAATCGAAGAAGATCTTCAAGATGGGATCAGCGTTGGTGTTAATGGTACGCCATCTTTTTTTATCAACAAAAAAGCTTTGAAAGGAGAGCAAACTTATGAACAGTTTAAAAACGCTATAGATAGCGAAGTTCAAAAAGCAGCAAACATTCAAAATCAATATTAAAAATGAAAAAAGTAATTGTTTATTCAACGCCATCTTGTCCTTTCTGTTATTCTTTGAAAGAATACTTAAAAGAAAAAAATATTCCCTTTGAAGAAATTGATGTTTCAGAGAATGAAGAAAAATTAAAAGAAATGATCAAAAAATCTGGACAAATGGGTGTTCCTGTTGTGGAGGTAGACGGCAATATCATCGTGGGCTTTGATAAAGAAAAAATTGATAAAGTTTTGGGAATAAAATAATTTTTTTAAAAAAAATGATCAAGGTAGCCATTAATGGCTTTGGAAGAATTGGCAGACACGTTTTCAAAATTATTTTTGAAAAACATCATTCTTTAAAAATTGTTGCCATTAACGATCTCGGCGATATTCAAAGCGTTGCTCTTTTGTTAAAACACGATTCTATTTATGGTTCTTGGAAAGAAAATGAAATTCAAATAAAGGATAATAAAATTTTTATTTCAGATCAAGAGATTCTCTTTTTAAATCAAAAAGACCCGAGTCTTTTGCCCTGGAAGGATCTGGGAGTTGATATTGTTCTTGAGTGCACCGGTGTTTTTACCAATTTTGAAGATTCAAAAAAACATTTAATGGCTGGCGCTAAAAAAGTAATCATTTCTGCTCCTTCAAAAAATCCTGATTTGATTCCAGAATTCATCTTAGGTATTAATGAAAAAGATTTCGACCCGAAAAAACACGATATTGTTGATATGGGTTCTTGTACGACAAATTGTTTGGCTCCGATGGTAAAAGTTTTAGAAGAGAATTTTGGCATTGAAAAAGGATTTATGACAACTATCCATGCTTATACAAATGATCAAAGAATTTTGGATCTTGGTCATAAAGATTTCAGAAGAGCGAGGGCTGCGGCTTTAAATATCATCCCAACAAGCACTGGCGCGGCAAAAGCGATTTTTAACATTTTTCCTCATTTAAAGGGCTGTTTTTCTGCCTTGGCTTTTAGGGTTCCAGTACCCACTGTTTCTCTTGTTGATTTAACCTGCGAGCTGAAAACAAAAGTTAATACAGAGAAGGTAAATGAAGCTTTTGAAAAGGCGAGTCAGGGAGAATTAAAAAATGTTTTAGCAGTAACAAAAGAACCCCTCGTTTCTTCTGATTTTATTAAAAATCCATATTCAGCCATTGTCGACCTTTCGCTAACTGATGCCATTGATAAAACAGTTAAGGTTTACGGTTGGTACGATAATGAATGGGGCTATGCCACTCGTTTAGCTGAATTCACTGAATTTATAGGTAAAAAACTTTAATTCCAAAGAATGATAAAAAAAAATGGATACTACTTTCCAGACAAAACTTTAAAAGAAAAAGCTAATCTTCGAGATGAAAAAATCTATCTTGAAGCAGAGAAAGACCCGGTTTTGTTTTGGGAAAAATTAGCCAGTCAACTTTATTGGCAGAAAAAATGGAAAAAGGCTTTTTTTCATCAACCGCCATATTTTAAATGGTTCGAGGAAGGAAAAATAAACATTACAGAAAATATATTTGAAAAAAATCATCTCGGCTGGGAGAAAGTAAAAAAGAAAATTGCTATTATTGGAGAACCACAAGAAGAAAGCAAGGAAAATATTTTAATTAGTTATGAAGATCTTTTTAAAAAAGTTAACCAATTATCGAATGCCTTAAAAAGGATAGGAGTTGAAAAAGGGGATCGCGTCGCTGTTTATCTGCCGATGATTCCCGAAATCATTATTTCTGTCCTTGCTTGCGCCAGAATCGGTGCTATTCATAGCGTTGTTTTTTCTGCTTTTTCTCCTCAAGCATTAAAAGTCAGATTGGAATTATTAAAACCAAAAATCCTTATTACTGCTGATGGTTATCTTTATCGTAATGAAGTCATTAATCTTAAAGAAAAAGCTAATGAAGCGACGAAAGATTTAAATTTAAAAATTATCGTTATTCAAAAGCAAAAAAATGAAATTTCCTGGGATGAAAAAAAAGATGTTTGGTGGCATGAAATTTTAAAAAACGAAAATGATTATTGCCAACCAGAAACGATGGATAGCGAAGACCCTTTATTTATTCTTTTTACCAGCGGAACCACAGGTGTGCCCAAAGGATGTTTACATGTCTGCGGAGGTTATACTGTCCAGGCATTTTTTACTGGTCGCTGGATTTTTGATTTCAAAGAAAATGACATTTTATGGTGTACTTCTGATTTGGGATGGATTACAGGACATACTTACACATGTTATAGTCCTTTATTAAACGGCATTACCACTCTCTTGTTTGAAGGCGTTCCTGATTATCCAACGCCAGATCGCTGGGCCAAGGTTATTGAAAAATATAAAGTTTCGATTTTTTACACCGCTCCGACAGCACTTCGTCTCTTTCAAAAATATAGTTATAACCTTGTTGATCAATATTCTTTTGAAAGTTTAAGGATTTTAGGATCAGTCGGAGAACCGATCGATGAATTTTCTTGGAATTGGTATTTTGAAAAGGTAGGAAAAAAAAGATGTCCCATTGTTGATACTTGGTGGCAAACAGAAACCGGGGGAATCTTAATTACTTCTTTACCAGGTCTCGGTCCCTTTTTGCCTACTTTTTCTGGCAAACCCTTGACTGGAATCAAAGTTGATATTCTTGATGATAAAGGTAATTCTTTGCCACCAGAAAGTCCAGGGAATCTTGTTATTTTACCGCCTTTCTCGCCAGGAATGTTTCGAGGGCTTTATCAGAATGATCAAAAATACAGAGAAACTTACTGGTCTCAATACACAGATACTATTTATTTCACTTCGGATAAAGCATTAAAAAACAAAGATGGTTTAATCAGGATTTTGGGAAGGGTTGATGATGTTATTAAGGTTGCGGGCCATCGTATTTCAACAGGAGAATTGGAAAACGCGATTAACAAAGAAGAAAAAATCGTGGAATGCGCAGTTGTTGGCGTTCCAGACGAAATCAAAGGAGAAGTTCCTGTTGTTTTTGCTGTTGTTAACGATGAAAAGATTTTAAAAAAGGAATTGAAAGAAATGGTTTTTAAAAGGGTGAATCAAGAGATCGGGCCCATTGCTTTGCCCAAAGATGTCTTTAAGGTTTCTGATTTGCCCAAAACAAGGTCAGGAAAGATTATGCGAAGAATTTTAAAAAATCTGTTAAAAAAAGAAGAGTTGGGCGATCTTTCTGTTCTCTCAAATCCAGAGATCATCGAAAAAATAAAAGCGGAAATGCAAAATTAAAGAACGACTTTTAACATTTTATTTGGTATAATAAAAATATGGAAAAAAGAAAATTCGTTTCTTTTTTTGAAGAAATTTCTTTGAAAGATGTTCCTTTGGTTGGAGGAAAAAACGCTTCCTTGGGAGAAATGTTTTCGAAATTAAGCCAAAAAGGAATCAATATTCCAAATGGTTTTGCCATTACTTCAGAGGCATTTTTTTATTATTTAAAATTCAATAAAATCGAAGAAAAATTAAAGGAAATCTTTAAAAATCTCAATCCAAAAAGTTTAAAATCTTTAAAAGAAACAGGAAAAAATGCCAGGAATTTAATTTTAAAAGGAAAATTTCCTCCAGATTTAGAAAACGAAATTTCAAAGGCCTATCGAAAACTTTCAAAAATATATAATCAAGAAAACATTGATGTTGCTGTCAGATCTTCTGCAACCTTAGAGGATATTAAAGAAGCGAGTTTTGCAGGCCAACATGAAAGCTACATTAATATTTCAGGTCCTCAAAATTTAATTTTTGCTGTCAAAAAATGTTTTGCCTCTCTTTATACCGACAGAGCGATTGCTTACCGAGAAGAAAAAGGATTTGGAAATTTAAAAATCGCTCTTTCTGTTTGCGTTCAAAAGATGGTCAGGTCTGATTTGGCTTCTTCTGGGGTAATGTTTACATTAGACACTGAAACTGGATTTGAAAATGTCGTTTTAATTAATTCAATTTATGGGCAAGGAGAAATGATTGTTAAGGGGAAAATAATTCCAGATACTTTTTATGTTTTCAAGCCGACTTTAAAAGAAGGTTACAGGGCAATAATTAGAAAAGATTTGGGCAAAAAAGATAGAAAATTGATTTATAAAAAAGGAGGAGGACTAAAAGAAGTTAAGGTTCCAAAAAAAGACCAGCTGAAATTTTCTTTAAACGATGATGAGATTTTAACTTTGGCAAGATGGGCAATGATTTTAGAAGATCATTATGGTTGCCATCAAGACATTGAATGGGCAAAAGACGGAAAAACAAATCAACTTTTCATCGTTCAATCGAGGCCTGAAACCGTTCATACTCCAAAGAAAGAAAGGATTTATGAAGAGTACGAAATTAAAACAACGAAAAAACCGATTTTAACTGGAATTGCAATCGGAAACAAAGTAGGGCAGGGAAGAGTTCATATTATTGAAGATGTTTCAAAAATTTCAGAGTTTAAAAAGGGAGAAGTAATTGTGACAAAAATGACAGATCCTGATTGGGTTCCGATAATGAGGATTGCTTCTGCGATCGTGACTGATGAAGGTGGAAAGACGGCCCACGCGGCAATTGTTTCTCGTGAATTAGGGATTCCTTGCATTGTCGGAGCTGGTAAGGCAACAAAGGTTCTAAAAAATGGAGAAGATGTTACTGTTGATTGTACCTCAGGGTCTGAAGGAAGAATATTTTTGGGGAAAATTCCATTTAAAGTGAAAAGATACGATTTGAAAGAACTTCCAAAAATTAAAGTTAAAATTTGCCTCAATATTGGAGCTCCAGATGCAGCATTTAAATATTCATTTTTACCAGTTGAAGGAGTAGGACTGGCAAGAGAAGAGTTTATTTTTGCAGAAAAAATTAGAGTTCATCCTTTAGCTTTGTACCATTTTAAAAAACTCAAATTTCAAATCTCAAAACTCAAAAGTTCAGCTCAAAAGCTAAAACTTAAAAAGATTGTTGGCGAGATTGAAAAAATTACTGTTGAGCACAAAGACAAAAAAGAGTTTTTTATTAAAGAATTAGCAGAAGGAATTGCTCAAATTGCCTCTGCTTTTTGGCCAAATCAAGTAATTGTTAGATTTTCTGATTTTAAAACTAATGAATACAGAGCCTTGGTTGGTGGAGAACTTTTTGAACCAGAAGAGCAAAACCCAATGTTAGGTTGGAGAGGAGCTTCAAGGTACTATGATCCAAGATTTAAAAACGCTTTTGAATTAGAGTGCTTGGCAATAAAAAGAGTTAGGGAAACTTTTGGTTTAAAAAATGTTCAAGTAATGATTCCGTTTTGTAGAACTCCTGAAGAAGCGGAAGGGGTTTTAAAAACAATGAAGGAATTTGGCATGGAAAAAGGAAAAGATGGATTAAAGGTTTATATTATGTGCGAAATTCCTTTGAATGTCATTTTAGCAGAGAAATTTTTAGAACTTTGCGATGGTTTTTCTATTGGTTCTAATGATCTGACTCAATGTATTTTGGGAATTGATAGAGATAATTCAGAATTATCAAAAATAGGAGACGAAAGAAATGAAGCAGTTAAAGAAATGATTAAAAAAGTGATTAAAATTTGTAAAGAAAAGAAAAAGTATGTTGGTATTTGCGGAGACATTCCCTCAACAGATCCCGAATATAGTTTGTTTTTAGCAAAAGAAGGTATTGAGGCTATTTCTCTTTCTCCCGATGCCGTAATGAAAACAATTTTATATTTTTTAAAGGTCGAAAAGAAAAATTAAAAAATTATGGCAAAAATTACAATTTCAGTTATTAAAGCAGATGTCGGAGCCATTGGCGGTCATATTAGACCCAGCTCGGAAATGATTGAAACTGTCAAAAAAGAAATCAAAGAAAAAGGAAAAAAATTAATCATCGATTATTACGTTGGTTATACAGGAGACGATATTTCAATTTTGACAACTCATAATAAAGGACCAAATAACCAAGAGATTCATAAACTCTGTTATGATGCTCTTTTGGAAGCAACAGAAATAGCAAAATCGCAAGGTTTGTATGGCGCTGGTCAAGATCTCTTGGTTTCTGCTTTTTCCGGCAATGTTAAAGGCATGGGACCCCAAGTTGCTGAAATGGAAATCGAAGAAAGAGAAGCAGAGCCGATACTCTTTTTTATGGCTGATAAAACAGAACCTGGAGCCTTCAATTTGCCTTTGTACTTATCTTTTTCAGATCCTATGTATTGTGCGGGTTTGATTTTATCGCCAGTTTTGAAAAAAGGTTTTAAATTTGTCATCATGGATGTCTCTTTTACTAAAGCAGATAAAGTAATTGAGTTGGTAACACCAGAAGAGATTTATGACCTTGCCGTTTTATTAAGAGAACCAGGACGGTTTGTTGTTGAATCAATTTATTCAAGAGCAACTGGAGAACAAATTGTTTCTGCTTCAACAACACGACTCCATAATATTGCCGGGAAATATGTTGGAAAGGATGATCCTGTAATGTTAGTAAGAACCCAAAAAGATTTTCCAGCAACGGGCGAGATTTTAGCTCCTTATGCCTTGGGATATTATGTCAGTGGTTTTATGAGAGGTTCTCATGTTGGACCCTTGATGCCTGTCAAAGCAAATTCTCCAATTTCCTTTTTTGACGGACCGCCGATTATATCCTGTTTGGCTTTTTCAGTTAAAAAAGGAAAATTGACAGGACCAGTAGATTGTTTTGATCAACCCTTCTGGGATGAAGTCAGAAAAAATGTGGCAAGAAAAGCAATCGAAGTTCGAAAACAAGGATTTTATGGGGTTGCAATGTTGCCCATGGATGAATTAGAATACACTGGAATCACAGAAAGTTTAAAAGCTTTAGAAAAAAGATTTAAAATCCGAAAATAAATGGTTGTTTTCTCCAAAAAATATTTTGTCGTTTTTTTAATAGGCGCTATTTTTTGCGTTTTTGTTTTGCATCTTGCTTTTGGTCAAGAAACTGATCTATTGAAAAAAAAGGAAGAGTTGGAAGAAAAACTAAAAGAGATTGAAAAAGAAATTTCTCAACTAGAAAAAGAGAAATCAAAGATTACCACTCAAAAAAAGACGCTTCAAAACGAAATCAACCTCTTAAACAAAAAAATTGAAACCTTAAAACTTGAAATTGAAAAAACGAACCTTTTAATCGCTGATTTAAACCTTCAAATTTTACAGACAAAAAGTTCAGTCAGTCTTCAAGAAAGAGAAATTGAAAAAACAAAAGAAAAAATAAAAAAGATCATAATGGAAATTTACAAAGAAGAGAAAAAAAGCGGTATTGAGGTTTTATTAGTAGGGGAGACAATTTCTGATTATTTTAATAATCTTTTTAATTTAAATTTGCTTTCTCAAAAAACCCAAAAAACGCTTTACGAATTAAAAGATTTAAAAGAAAGCCTCGAAAAAACAAAATCTCTTTTGGAGGAAAAACAAAATGAAATGGAAAATTTGGTTCGGATTAAAAAATTGCAGCAAGCAGAATCAATGGAAACAAAAAAAGAAAAAACAAATTTGTTTAACATTACAAAAGGGAAAGAAGAAGAATATCAAAAAATGTTATCGCAAAAAGAAAAAGAAGCTCAGGAAATCAGAAAAAGAATTTTTGAATTAGTTGGTATTACCGAGGCCCCTACTTTTGAACAAGCTTATGAATTGGCAAAATATGTCGAGAGCATTACTGGAGTGAGAAGCGCTTTTTTGTTGGCCATTTTAAAGCAAGAATCCAATTTGGGAAAAAATAGTGGTCAATGTTATTTAATTGATTTAAATAGGGGCACGGGTAAAAATGTAAAAAAGGGAAGAATTACTGAAAGAGTTATGAAGCCTTCTCAAATCCCGCTTTTCTTAGAGATCGTTTCAAAAATTGGATTAAATTGGCAAGATGTTAAAGTTTCCTGCCCAATGAGTTTTGGTTGGGGGGGAGCCATGGGACCCGCTCAATTTATTCCTTCAACTTGGAAGCTTTACGAAGAAGAACTAAAAAACATTTTAGGGAAAGAACCAAACCCTTGGACGATTAAAGACGCCTTTTTGGCAGCTGGTCTTTATTTGAGGGATTTGGGAGCTTCTTCTCAAAAATACCAAGACGAATGGAGAGCAGCTCTAAAATATTTTTCTGGCACTACAAATACAAAATATTCTTTTTATGCCAATTCAGTAATGAGTTTTGCCTCAAGGTTTGAAAACGATATTAAAATTATGACGGAAAAAACTTTTACTTCTTTGTCTTCTTTTTAATTCTCAAAATCAGACAAAATTAAAAACAAATCTCCCTCCAAAACACGATCTAAATTCTTCCAACTCTTTTTTAATCGATGATCTGTGATTCGATTTTCTTGAAAATTATAGGTTCGAATTTTTTCTGTCCTTTTTGCAAAACCAATTTGTTTTTTTCTTTCTGTCGCAATTTTTTCTTTTATTTTTTCTTCTTCTAATTGATACAATCTGGCTCTTAAAATTTTCAAAGCCATCTCTTTGTTTTGGAGTTGCGATCTTTCAGATTGGCAATCAACGAGGAGACCGGTGGGCAGATGGGTAATTCTGACAGCACTCATTCTTTTGTTGACATATTGGCCACCATGGCCAGAAGCCTTTTTGTACTCAATTTTCAAATCCGAAGGATTAATTTTTAATTCAATCTCTGTGGGTTGTTTTAAAACAGCGACTGTAGCTGTCGAGGTATGAACCCTTCCTTGTCTTTCAGTTTTCGGAATTCTTTGGACCCGATGGACGCCTCCTTCGTATTTTAAAATTTCAAAAGCATTCTTTCCTTTGACCTCTAAAATCACCTCTCTGATTCCGCCCTGTTCTGACTCTTTTTTTTCCAAAACCGTTATTTTCCAGTTTTGTTTTTTGAAAAAACGAGAGTAAATTTCGAATAAATCGCGAGCCCACAAGGCTGCCTCTTTGCCACCGACGCCACTGCGAATTTCCATAATAACCAACTCTTGCGAAGATTTTTTTAATTTTAAAATCTGTTCTTTGATCTCTTTTTCTTTTTTTTCTAACTTTTCAATCTCTTCCTTTGCCAAAAGAGCAATCTCTTTGTCTTCTGACCCTAACAATTCTTTGTTTCTTTCGATCTCCAGAGAAATCCTTTTTAACTCTTCATTTAAAAAATCTAAATTCTCCATTTTTTTAAAAAAAGGAAATTTAAAAAAGAAAACAAAAGAATTATCTGATTTTTCTTTTTTCTTGGAGTTCTTTAGTTTTCGCTAATTGCTTTTTAAATTTTTCTACTTTTCCTAAAGTATCGACGATTTTTTCCTGACCAGTAAAAAACGGATGGCAATGAGAACAAATCTCTACTTGCATATATTCTTTTGTAGAGCCGACAGTAAAAACCGTTTGGCAGGAATTACATTTTATCTTCGCTTCCGGATAGTATTTGGGATGAATTCCTTTTTTCATAATCTAAAATTATACCAATCTTCTAAAATAAAATCAAGCCTTGACGCCTTTTATTTTTCATTTATAATAAAATAATAGCCCAAAACGGGTAAAACATGAATAAAGTAAATTATCAAGGTTTAATCGAAAACATTATTAATCAGTTAGAACCAAGAAAAAAAGAAATCATTACCAGAAGGTTTGGGTTGGAAAAAAACGAAAGAGAAACCTTAGAGAGCATCGGTAGAAGTTTTGGTATTTGTCGAGAAAGGATTAGACAAATCGAAGAAAAAACAATAAAGGAAATCTTAGAGAAAAATCCTTTTTTGGAAAAAATCTTTGCCAACCTTCTCTCTTATTTTAAAGAATACGGTTATATAAGAAAAGAAGAAACAGCCTTAGAAGAACTTTCTGGCAATGAAAATAAAAATTTTGTTTTCTTTTTATTGTCCTCGAAAAAAGATTATTTTCAAAGAATTAATGAGAAGAAAAATTTTTTCACTTTTTGGACGACAAACATAAAAGCAATTTCCAAAGCAAAAAAAATTATTGAAAAATTAATCAAAAAATTTAATAAAGAAAAAAAAACATTGACCCTGAGTGAAATTAATAAATTATTTGACCTCCCAGAAAAAGTTTTAAGCTCTTATCTTGAAATTTCAAAAATTATTATGAAAAACAAACACGGATTTTATGGATTGAAGCATTGGCCGATAATCAATCCTCGTCGAATCAGAGACCGAATTTATTTTTTAATGAAAGAAATAAACGAACCCCTTCATTTTAAAAAAATTCATGAATTGATGCCCCTAACAAATATCAACAGTATCCATAATGAATTAATTAAAGACGATCGTTTTGTTCTCGTCGGTCGGGGCATTTATGCTCTCAGAGAATGGGGTTATATTCCCGGTAATTTAAAAGAATTAATCGTTAAATATATGAAAGAAAAAAGAAGACCTCTTTCAAAAGAAGAGATTATTGATTTTGTTTCAAAGCAACGTTTTGTTAAAAAATTTACTATTTTACAATATCTTTGCGATCAAATGCTTTTCGAGAAAAAAAACGACGGACGTTATTATGTGAAAGAGGCATAAAAAATAATGATAAACGTTGATTTTTTTCAAAACAGTTTACAGGGAGGATTATCTTCTCTTATTTCTTTCTTACTTTTTCCACCCAAAGATAATGAATTGTTAAATTTTATTAAAATTGGTTTCATCTTTTTTGATTTTTTATTCTTGATAATTATCGTTTATTTTTTAGCGACAACGAGTTTTCTCAAATGGCTTTTCTTACAGGATTTGTACGAGTTCTTTTCTTACAAGCCTTTAGCTCACAAAAAAATCAAAGAAAAATGGAAAACGATTAATCTCAGATTATCAAGCGATTTAGAAGGAGACCATAAATTAGCGATTTTAGAAACAACGAAGGTTTTTAACGATACTTTAGAATTAATGGGTTATCGAGGAGAAACGCTGGAAGAAAAAATAAACCAGATACCAAAAGAAATTTTAGAAAATATAAACGAATTAAAAGGTGCTCTTCGAGTTTATAAAAATATCATTGAGGACCCTTCTTATAAACTAAAAAAAGAGACAGCAAAACAAATTATTTTAACTTATGAAAAGATATTTAAAAATTTAAACCTTATTTAAAAAAATGGAACCAACCATTAAATTTATTCTCACTATTTTATTTTTCTTTTTTTTCGCTTTTGGAGGATTAATTTTCTATTGGGTGAAACTCAAATATCCCAAAATCCCTTATATTATGTTATTTTTTATCATTCTCGTTTATGGTTTTTTATGTTTTCTTGTTTCAAGCATTTCTTTTATCATTTTAAAAATATTTTTTAAAACAATATGGAAGTTTTTACCTTCATAATTACCATTTTAAAGAATTGGTGGTGGCTGATTATTTCTTATTATTTAGCCAGAGCAGCAACGGGTTTGTATTTTTGGTGGCTGAGATGGGAAATGAAGTTGAAAAAAGATAAATGGATTTTACTCGAAATCAAACCGCCAGCAGAAAACATTAAACCGCTTTCAGCGATGGAAGATATTTACGATATTCTTTGGAGTGTTTACGATGCTCCTAACTGGAGAGAGCGATGGATTGAAGGAACTCTACCAACAGCGCCAAATCGGTTTTCTTGGGAAATCGTTTCTTTTGGTGGGCAAATAAAATTTTATTTAAGAATAAAACAAGAATGGAGAGAATCTTTAATTCCTGCTTTGCGCGCTCATTATCCAGAAATCGAAATTTTAGAAGCGCCAGATTATGTTTATCAAATCCCCCAAAACATTCCGAACGAAAATTACGATCTTTTTGGTTTTGATTATACCCTCGTCAGAAAAGATTATTTACCGATAAAAACCTATTTTGATTTTGAAACAGAACCGATAAAATCAAAGGAAGAAGAAGTAAGAGAAATGAGGGTCGACCCGATTAATTCTTTGTTAGAAGATTTAGCTCAATTAAAAGACCATGAAAAGGTTTTAATCCAGATTGTTTGCGCCCCTCTTTTATCTTCAGAAGCTGTTTTTGATGTTGTTAAAGAGGGAAAAAAATATTTGGGAAAACTGCGAGGTGAACCAGAACCCAAAAAGGAAAAATCTTTTCTCGAATCTTTTTTCATCGATTTCATTAATGAATGGAGGGATGCTATGGCATTTATCATCACTGGTATTAAAAGTCAACCAAAAGAAGAAAAAGGTGCTGAAGCAAAATTAAAAACATTCTTAACACCAGGCGAGCAAAAATTAGCAGAAAAGATAGAAAGAAAAATAGAAAAAAAACTTTTCAAAACCTGGATCCGTTTTCTTTACATTTATGATGTTAATAAACCTCAAACCCCTGGCGCTGCCGGTATTTTTAATCGTTATATTCATCATTTTGTCGGAGACAATCTTTTGGTTTTTATGGGCCCGACCAGAACAAAGATTCAATATTGGTTAAGAAAAAGAAGGTTGTATATAAGAAAAAGAAGGTTGTGGCGATATTATATTGAAAGATTGCCACCGGGTTTTCCTTGGAATTGGAACGGTCGGCCCATGGTACCACCCTTCTATCCGACGAGCCCCGGTGAAATTTGTCGAACGCCAATTCTCAGCAGTGAAGAATTAACAACAATTTTTCATTTCCCCCTCAAAGTGGTCCTACCCCAAGTACCACGGGTTGAAGCAAAAAAAGGTACTTTACCCCCTGGCGTGCCCCTAAAAGAATAAGATGAAAGATAAGATTCCTCTTGATAAAAATATTGTTTTTATCGGCCAGACAACTTTTCGGAATGAAAAAAAGATCTTTGGTATTAAAAACGAGGATCGTCAAAGACATATTTATATTATTGGAAAAACAGGAACCGGAAAATCTGCTCTTTTAAAAAATATGGCGATCCAAGATATTCTTAATGGTCATGGTATTTGTTTTATCGATCCCCACGGAGAAATTGCTGAAGAATTGCTCGATTTTATTCCTTCTTTTAGAGTCAACGATACCATCTATTTTAATCCCGCGGATGTTAATTTTCCGATTGCTTTTAACGTTCTCGAAAGAATCTCTGAAGAAACGCGACCATTGGTCGCTTCCGCAATCTTGAGCGTCTTTAAAAAAATCTGGCCTGATGTCTGGTCTGCCAGAATGGAATATATTCTTTCAAATACCATTTTAACCCTACTGGAAAAAGAAAACACAACTATTTTGGGTATCAACCGATTGTTAGCTGACAAAGAATACCGTCAAAAAATTGTCGAAACGCTCAAGGATCCTTTGGTAAAATCATTCTGGAAAAAAGAATTTGCTAAATATTCAGGAAAATATGAAGCGGAAGCCACGGCAGCAATTCAAAATAAAATCGGACAATTCGTTGCCAATCCCTTGATAAGAAATATCATCGGTCAAACAAAATCAAAAATTAATATTCGTCAGATAATGGATGAAGAAAAGATTTTTATTGCCAATTTATCAAAAGGAAAAATCGGCGAAGAAAATTCAAAACTTTTGGGTGGATTTTTGGTTTCTCAGCTTTATTTTGCTGCAATGTCAAGAATCGATTTGCCGGAAGAAAAAAGAAAACCTTTTTATCTCTATGTTGATGAATTCCAAAATTTTGTAACTGAATCTTTTGTCAATATTCTTTCCGAGGCAAGAAAATATGGCCTTGTCTTGATTTTAGCTAATCAATACCTTTCCCAATTAATAGAGATCAGATCAGAGGGGATTGTTGGCAAGATAAAAGATGCGGTTTTTGGAAACGTCGGAACCATCATTACTTTTCGCGTCGGCCCTGAAGACGCTGAATATCTTGCTCAAGAATTTTATCCACCCTTTAACGCCCAAGACATTATCAATTTGCCAAAGTATAATATATACATAAAAATGATTGCTGATGGTATTCCCTTAAAACCCTTTTCAGCCCAAACCCTTCCGCCATTCAAGGCCTCACCAAATACAAATAAAGAGAAAATTGTTAAAATTTCAAGAGAAAGATATGCAACGCCAAGAGAAAAAATCGAAGAGAAAATAAAAAAATGGCTGGGTGAAGAAAAAGAAGAAAAGAAAAATGTTTCTTTAATTCAAAAAGAAGAAGAAAAACATCCCATTATCATTGAAAGAAAAGGTCCTAATATTCAAAAAATAAAAGAAATAATCAAGTCAATAAAAAAATATGATCAAAACGATAAAAAAAATCAATCTTAAGGGAAAAAGGGTTCTTTTAAGAACTGATTATAACTGTCCTATTGATAAAAAAGGCCGGGTTTTAGATACTTTCCGAATTGAACAATCTCTTCCGACGTTAAAATATCTCCTTTCAAAAAGAGCAAAAATTATCATCATTACCCATCTGGGTCGACCGGAGGGCAAAAAAATAAAAATTTTAAAATTAGATAACATTAAAAATCAATTACAAAGATTGTTAAAGCATCCAATAAAAAAATTGAATAGCGTCATCGAAAAAGAAGTTCAAAAAGCGATCGAAAAAATTAAAGAAAAAGATATTATTTTGTTAGAAAACATCAGATTCTATCCTGAGGAAGAAAAAGGCGATTTGTCTTTTGCCAAAAAAATTGCAAAATTAGGAGATGTTTTTGTTCAAGATGCTTTTAGCGTCTGTCATCGTGACCATGCGAGCGTCACTAAAATCACAAAATTTTTACCTTCTTTTTGGGGACCGCTTTTAGAAAAAGAAGTTTTTGCTTTAGAGAAAATAAAAACAAATCCTAAAAGACCCTTGATTGCCATTATTGGCGGGAAAAAAGAAGAAAAATTCCAGATATTAGACCTCTTGATAAAAAAAGCGGATCTTATACTCACTAACCAACTAATCAAAGAAGGATATCTGAAACAAAAAAATAAAATAAAAGAAAACAAAAAAATACTCTTTCCTTTTTCTTCGAATGGTTTTGATCTTGATAAAAAAACAATTATGCTTTATACTAAAGAGATTCTGAAGGCAAAAACAATATTTTGGACAGGACCCATGGGAAAAATTGAAGAAAAAAAATATCAAAAAGGAACAAAAGAAATCGCAAAAGCAATTTTAAAGTCAAAAGCCTTTTCTGTTGTTGGTGGCGGAGACACGGTCGAGTTTTTAAGAAAAATAAAAATGGAAAAAAAGTTTTCTTTCATTTCTACTGGTGGATCAGCAATGATTGAATTTTTGAGCGGAAAGAAACTGCCAGGATTAAAAGTGCTGAATTATTATGGAAATTAAAAACCTCAAAGAAGCAAGTGAAAGAATAGAAAAAGCAATCAAGGAGAACGAAACAATCGTCATTTATGCGGACGCTGATATTGACGGCGTTACTTCTTGTTTAATCTTAGAGGAAACGCTAAAAAATTTTAATTTTCAACCCCCTGCTGTTCTTTTTCCTGATCGAAACGAAGAAGGATACGGGCTGAACGAAAAGGCACTTGAGATTATTTCGCCCTTGGCGCCGGGCCTTTTGATCCTTCTCGATTGTGGAATATCAAACTTTCAAGAAATCCAAAAAGCGAAAGAAAAAGGGTTTTTTGTGATTATCATTGATCATCATGAGGTCATTAATAATCTTCCTCCAGCAGATTTAATCGTTAATCCAAAACAAAAAGACGATTTATCGCCGTTTAAATATCTTTCTAATGCGGGAATTGTTTTTAAACTGGCAATAGAGCTCTTAAAAGAAAGAATGGGAGAAGTTTTAAAAAATAATTTTTTGGAACTTGTCGCTCTTTCAACTCTGGCTGATATGATGCCAGAAACCGATGAAAATAAAATTTTTATCAAAGAGGGTTTAGATTGCTTGAAAAATTCATGGCGGCCCGCTTTTCAAGTTTTAAACAAAACATTGAGAGAAAACAGCAATTCTCAAAGAATGTTCGCTTTTAAAATTATCTCATTTTTAAATACCAGTGAAAACATTGATCATTTAAACGAAATCTATCTTTTCTTAAAAGAAACGAACGAAGAAAAAATAAAAGAAATGATTAAAAAATTCGAAGAAAGAGTCGTTCAAAAACAAAACAGAATCAAAGAAATCGTCCAAGAATTGGAAAAAAGGGCAATAAAAGAAATAAAAGATCCGATTATCTTTGAAGGAGACAAAGAATGGCCTTCGATATTAACCGGACCCATTGCCTCTCGTCTATGCATTAAATTTGAAAAACCAACTTTTATCTTCAAAATTAAAGAAAAAGAAAGTATCGGTTCGATGAGGACGCCATCAAAAATTAACGGAATTGAATTAATGAAAAAATCAGCTCATTTGTTAGAAACATTTGGTGGTCATCCGCAAGCGGGAGGTTTTAGAATTAAAAATGAAAAATTAGAAGATTTTAAAAAGAATTTAATTTCAGCTTTAAAAGAACTTCAAGAATAAAAAACATTATGAAAAAAATTATCATTTATACAGACGGCGGATCTGAAGGAAATCCGGGCAAGGGAGCAGTTGCTTTTTTGTTTTACAATGAAGAAGGAAAAATTATAAAAGAATTTTCCCAAGAAATTGGAGACAATGTTACTAATAATGAAGCAGAATATTTAGCCGCCATTTTGGCTTTAAAAAAATTTAAACAATTATTCGGAAAAAAATTGGCAAAAAATACGGAAATCGAAATCCGTTCTGATTCGGAATTGCTCGTAAATCAAATGAAAGGAAGGTATAAAATTTTAGAAGAAAAATTAAAACCATTATTTTTGGATTTATGGAATTTAAAAATTGATTTTAAAAATGTTGAATTTAAGCTGATACCCAGAGAAAAAAATCAAAGAGCAGATGCGCTTGTGAAAAAAATTTTTTCTCAAAAAAAATTGATTTCTTAATCTTTTTTTAATTTTTTTTATTATTGACTTTTTTAAAAAAAACCATAAAATAAAAAATACAGCGGGGTAGGGGAGTAGTTACCCGCCAGTCTCATAAGCTGGAGATCGTTGGTGCAATTCCAACCCCCGCAACATTTTTAGCAAATTAAAAAGCCGAGGTAGCTCAAAGGTAGAGCGGGCGTCTCATAAGCGCCAAATGCTGGGTTCGATTCCCGCCCTCGGCAAAATCAAAAAGGGGCTGTGGAGGAGGCTGGAGTCCTCGGCTCTCTGTCACAGAGCAGATCGTGGGTTCAAATCCCATCAGCCCCGCCAAAAAGAAAATACACCACGCCAATTAAAAAAGAGGCTTTTAGTTCGCCCTATATGAGAATTCGTTAGCTAGTTTTGGGCGAAAAATTGATTTTTTTTCTTTGTTCTCTGAAGCAAAATTTAGAAGCGGAATTTTTATTTATTTTTCTTGCTTGATTTCAATTTATTTGTTTTCATTATATTAAGAGTAATGATCATTAATTGCCAAAATAACATACTATCAAATTGTTGAAACTATGGCGAGAGAAAATAACATTGGGCCTCGCCCGTTAATAAAATCGATTCGGATTTTTCTAAATGCACACTGCCAAAAAGAAAAGGCTTGTCTTTTAACATCTTTTTGATAAAATAAAAATAGAACCTAAGCAATTCGGGCAATCGCTTTTGGAATCCGTTCCAAAAGAGGAAAATCCGGTCGTCTTTCTCTCTCAAAAGAGAGAAAACGTAGTGGATAACGTCCACCAAGAGTAATCTCAGGGGTGCGAACAGAAACGCCAAAAAGAGCAATCTTTTTGGCCTCGTAAAAAACGAGGTTTTTTGGGGAAACCCAAAAACTGAAACGGCTAAATCCCTACGGGACGCAAGGGTTGTGTCTCTTTTTAAAGAGAAATACCCGCTAAAGATAAAGAGCAATCTTTATCTTAGAGTAATGATTGCCTAAAACAGAAACCGGTTTACGGAATTGCTTAGGTTCTCCCTTTATAAAAATGTTAAAAAAAAGAAAAAAGGAGGTCTTCTGGCAATTTTCAATCTATTTCATATTTTCTTTTCTCATTTTTCTTTTTCTATTTTGGTCATTTTTATTATTTAAAAAACAAAAAATAATCAGCGAAAATAAAAAGGAATTGGAAACAAAAATAAATTTCCTTAAAGAAAAAAACGCAGAATTGAAAGAAAATTTAGAAAAAATTAACGATGAAAAATATTTAGAAGAAAAAGCAAGAGAAAAGGGTTATAAAAAAGAAAATGAGGGCATTGTTCTTATCAAATAGAAAAAGCGAGGTTGGTATAGGGGTATTACGCAACCTTCCCAAGGTTGAGAGGCGGGTTCGAGTCCCGTACCTCGCTTTGGCCGGGATAGCTCAACGGTAGAGCAATCGCTTCGTAAGCGAGAGGTTGGAGGTTCAAATCCTCTTCCCGGCTTATGAAAGAAGAAAAAGAAAAAGAAAAAGAAAAATTAGAAAAAGAGGTCTTAAAATTAAAAGACTTTCTTTGAAGTCGAAAAAAAGAAAGAAAAAATGCTTCAATTAAAAAAAGAACTGGAAAGAGAGGAATCGTTTTTTAACGAAAACGAAGCGGAAGAAAAATTAAAAAAATATTTTGAATTGAAAAAAGAAATTGAAGAATTTCAGGAAATTGAAAAAAAATTAAAATCGATATCTTCTATTGAAGAAATTAATCTTTTAAAAAGAGAAATTGGACAAAAGAAAAATGAAAGATTATTTACGGAAAAATACGATAAAAATGATGCTATTTTGCAAATTTCTGCTGGAGCGGGAGGATTGGATGCTCAAGATTGGGTTTCGCTTTTAAAAGAAATGTATGAAAAATTCGCTCAAAAACAAGGCTTTAAAGTAGAAACTATTGATATTAACTACGGAAAGGGCGTAGGACCTAAAGGAAGGATCGGAATCAAATCTGTTATTCTGGAAATTAAAGGAAAATATGCCTTTGGTTTATTAAAAAATGAAAGGGGAGTGCATCGGTTAGTAAGGATCTCGCCTTTTTCTCCTCAAAAATTAAGACATACTTCCTTTGCCAAAGTCGAGGTTTTTCCAAGAATTGAGGAAAAAGAAATAAAAATTAATCCTTCGGATTTAAAAATCGATTTTTTAAAGGCCTCGGGTCATGGGGGCCAATATGTTAATAAAAGAATGAGCGCTGTCAGAATCACCCATTTACCCACCGGCCTCGTTGTTTCTTGTCAATCTGAGAGATCACAACTTCAAAACAAACAAAGGGCTCTCGAAGTTTTGTATTCCAAACTGATGAGCTTAAAAGAAAAAGAAAAGGAATCTGAAATAGAAAAAATTAAGGTAAAAAAAGAAGCTTCCTTTAGTAATCAAATTCGTTCTTATGTGTTTGACCCTTACAAATTAGTAAAGGATCACAGAACAAAGGTTGAGGAAAGGGACGTTGAAAAAGTTCTCGAAGGAAATTTGGAAAAATTTATCGAAGCTCAATTTTTTTTACAAAAATGATTTTATTCAAGAATATTACCAAAATTTACAAAAAAACAAACGGCGAAGAAATCTTTGCTCTTAAAGATGTTTCTTTTGAAATCAAGGAAAATGAATTCGTAATTCTGGCTGGAAAATCTGGCGCTGGCAAAACAACAATTCTTAAACTGATAATCGCTGAAGAAAAACCAACTCTTGGAGAAATCTATTTTGAAAATACAAAAATCAATGACCTTCCTTCAGATAAAATCTCTCAATTGCGACAAAAAATCGGGATTGTTTTTCAAGATTATAAATTGTTAAAAACAAAAACAGCCAAAGAAAACTTATCTTATGTTTTAGAAATTACTAACGAAAAAGAGGAAAAAATCAAAACCAAAATTAAAAACCTTCTTGCTTTTGTTGGTTTAGAAAAAAGGGAAAACAATTTTCCTGAAGAGCTTTCTGCTGGTGAAAAACAAAAGTTAACTATTGCGCGCGCCTTGGCTCTTTTACCAAAAATCATTTTAGCTGATGAACCCACCGCCAATTTAGATCCCATCTGTACCCTTGAAATCTTAAGGCTCTTTTTAAAACTCCATCAAATGGGCAACACAATTTTGTTAGCAACCCATAATGAAAATGTGATAAAATTCTTAAAAAAAAGAATAATTATTTTAGAGGAAGGAAAAATTATCAGGGACGATAAAAACGGTCGCTTTATCATCTAAAAATATGTTTATTTTTTTAAAAAGAATTTTTAAACTCGCAAAAGAAATCATTTTAAAAAATAAAGAAATTTTTTTAGCCAATTTTATTGTTTTTATTATCTTTCTTTCTCTTTTAAATTTTTTATTTTTATTTTTAAAATTCAAAGATTACCTGATTGAAAAAATAGAAAAAAAGGCAGACATTTCTTTGTATTTTGAAGCTGGAACCGATATCAATGAAATCGACCGTTTAAAAAAAGCGTTGGAGGCAAATTTTCAAATAAAAAAGATTGAATACCTTCCTTCAGAAAAGGTTCAAGAAGAATTGTTGGAAAAGTATAAAGAGAAACCAGAAATCTCACAAATTTTAGAAGAAGTTGGCCCTTTCTTTTCTGTTTTGAATATTCAAACAAAAAACCCCGATCATTATGAAAAAATCTTAGATTTCTTAAACCAAGAAGATACGAATAAAATCATTAAAGATGTTGATTATTTCCAAAGAAAAGAAATGATTCAAAAAATCTTTATCATCTCGAAAAATATTCAATGGTTGGCTTTTAGCCTTTCTTTTATTTTAATCATTATCTCTTTGCTTATCGTTTTTAACACTGTAAAATTGAGCGTTTTAACATTCAAGGAAGAAATTATGATCCAAAGATTAGTCGGTGCCTCTGATCTCTTTATCAAGGGTCCTTTTATAGCAACTGCCTTTTTAAGCGCTTTATTTGAAAGCGCTTTAACTCTTCTTCTTTTTGCTTTAATTCTCTTTATCTTTCAAAAACCGCTTTCAAATTTTTTAACAGGTTTTGATATCAATCGATTATTCCAGGAAAAAATGGTTTACTTTTTTCTCTTTAATTTTGTCCTCTCTTTTATTTTACATTCATTATTTACCCTCATTGGTATTAAAAAATATTTAAAGGTATAATATTATATTCCGGGGTCGTCTAACGGTAGGACACGAGGTTCTGGCCCTCGAAATCTTGGTTCGAATCCAGGCCCCGGAGCCGTGAACCAGAGTTTGCTACGCAAACACGGTACATGGCCATATACCGTGCTCTGGTACAGGGTGCTCTGGTATATGACCAACCTGTTTCTAAAAAGAAACAAGAATGAAAAAATTACAACACTATGTCTATGTTCTTTATAGTTTGAAGGATAAATCTCTTTACATCGGGTTTACCAAAAATCTCAAACAACGCCTTACTGATCACTTTCGCGGCAATTCAAAATCAACTATGCCCAGAAGACCTTTCAAACTGATTTTTTGTGAATACTTTTTTCCAGGAAAGATGCCCTGAGGCGCGAAAAGTATTTCAAAACAACCAAATGGAAAAAGGACTTTAAAATTATTGCTGAAGCATTCATTGAATCTAATTTAACGACCCATCGCTGGGCAATTTTTATTATCTGGCATATTTAATCTTTTCTGTATGCTAGATGGTATTTTAAAAATTAAAATTCTTACAACTTTGAATACCCCTCCCCATAAAAAATAGTAAACAGTGGGGCAGTGTATGTCCGAAATGTCAAGAAAGCATTAACAAATTGCCGAAAAATTATTTTTATAATGAATTCATCAAACAGATTCTAACATCATCCAGTCTGTGGAACAATAAACCGCACAAAGTTTTATCAAGATTTAACCTCGATAGATTTTAAGCGGAAAATTAAAAATGAATTTCAATAATATCTTGGTCTTGCAAACAGTAATCCTTTCCCACGATTAATACTTTTTGAGAATCTTTTCTAAATAACTTTGCGAATTTAAATTTTTTTTCTTCATCAATTTCTTCAATTAAAGAAATTAAAAAAGATCCCTTTTTTAAAATAAGAGGGTTTTGAAAATCTGGTTTTTTTCCTGGCTCTTTTAAATAAACTCTCACGATGTTTAATTTTTCAAAGATCATTTTTTTTAAGAGATCTTTATCTTTCAATCTAAACAAGAAAATATTATTTTTCTTCAAAGAAAAACTAAAATCTTCCGGAATTTTGTTAATCAAAAAAATAAAATTATTTTTGTTTAGTTCCTTTAAAATTTTTTCAAAAAAATCGATATTTTTTTCAATATTTTCATCTTTAGCATCTAAAACAACAATAACAAAATCAGAACTTTGAATTAATCCTTTTAACCAACCAGGAAAAAAATCTTCAGTGATCGGCGGTGTGTCGATTAATTGAATTTTTACGTTTTCAAAATCAAGAATTGCTTGTTGGGGTAGGGAAGTGGTAAAAGGAAAATCTGCGGTTTTAAAATTAGTATCGCAGAGAAAATTTAAAATTGTTGTCTTTCCAGAATTTGGAGGACCGATAATAATAACCCTTCCCGCTCCTTCTTTTTTAAAGGAAAAGATATTTTCTTTCTTTTTTGATTCTTTTGTTTCTTCTTTTTTTAATTTTGCGATTTTTCTTTTCAATTCTAACTGAACCTTTTCTGTTCCTTTATGTTTCGGACAAACAGCCAACATTTCTTCTAATATTTTTATTTTTTCTTCTTTTTCCGTTGCTTTTTTTAATCTTTCTTGAAGGACAAAAAAATGAGGTGGAAGATTGGCTGGCATTTTTTATTATTTTATCATAAAAATGTTATAATTTATAATATGGAAAAGATAAAAAATTGCCATTTTCTCGAAGATTGGGAAAAGAAAAAAATCTTAATTTTGGGCTTTGGAAGAGAAGGAAAAGATAATCTCTTTTTTTTAAGAAAAATTTTTCCTGAAAAAGTCATTGGTGTTGCGGATCAAAATAAAAAAGTAAAAAACAAAAGAATAAAAAAAATTAAATGGCATCTGGGAAGAGAATACTTAAAAAGTCTTAAAAAATACGATATTATTATCAAATCCCCAGGGATCAAAAATGAAATCATTTTGCCTCATTTAAAAAAAGGCGCTCTTTTGAGCTCTCAAGCAGAAATTTTTTTCAATTGCTATCCTGGAAAAATCATTGGTATTACAGGAACAAAAGGAAAGGGGACAGTAAGTTCTTTGATCTTTCAAATTTTAAAAAGAGCGAAAAAACATGCTTTTTTAGGAGGCAATATCGAAAAACCTGTTTTAAAATATCTTTTTTCTGCTAAAAAAAACGATCTTTTTGTTTATGAATTATCCAGTCATCAATTGGTAAATTTAAATAAATCTCCTTCGATTGCTGTTTTTCTAAACCTTTTTCCCGCCCATCTTGACTTTTTTAAAGATTTTAATTCTTATAAAAAAGCAAAGGGCCACATTTGCCGTTGGCAAAAAAAGGAAGATTATATCATTTATAATTCAAAAGATCCGATAGTCAGAGAAATTGTCAAAAAATCAAAGGCAAAAAAAATTGCTTTTGATAAAAAACTAAAAAATTTTTTAAAATTTTTAAACCCTCGAAAAATAAAATTAAAAGGGTATTTTAATCTTTTAAATATTTCTGCTGCCATTTGCGTCGCGGAAATTTTCGGTATTAAAAAGGAAATAATCAAAAAAGCAATCGAAAATTTTAAAGGACTTCCTCATCGTCTCGAATATGTTGGAAACTTTAAGGGAATTGATTTTTACAACGACTCCCAAGCAACAGTTCCTGAAGCAACGATCGCTGCTATCGAAACTTTTAAAGATGATCTTTTTACCTTGATTACTGGCGGTTATGATGCTGGGGTTGATTACAAAAAATTAGCCCAAAAAATAGTAAAAAGCAAAATCAAAGTTTTAATCCTTTTTAGACCCACCGGCGAAAAAATCGCAAAAGAAATAAAAAACAAAATCTCTCCGAAAATAATTTTTCTAGAAAATATGTCAGACGCGGTAAAATTATCTTTTTCCTTAACGCCCAAAAACAAGGTTTGTTTATTGTCTCCAGCCAGTCCTTCTTTTGGCCTTTTTAAAAACTACAAGGAAAGAGGAGAATCCTTCAAAAAATTAGTAAAAAAATATGGCAAAAAGTGATCGTTATTTATTGATAATAGTTTTTTTGATCATTTTTTTGGGCATTCTTTCTCTTTATTCTGTTTCATTACCGTTAAGTTTAAAGATTACAAAAGAAAAAAACTATTTTTTTTGGCACCAAATTCTTTATGGTTATCTTCCTGGTTTTTTTTTGTTTTTAATTTTTTTAAACCTTAAATTATCATTTTTAAAAAAAATCTCTTATTTTTTATTTTTGGGAACCTTAATTTTAAATTTGCTCGTTTTTGTGCCTTTTTTTTCGAAAAAAGAAGGCGGGGCCACGCGCTGGGTAAAAATCGATCAAAATTTTTCATTTCAACCTTTTGAAATTTCAAAACCTCTAATTCTTTTGTTCTTTGCAAATTACATTTCCGAACCCAATATTAATAAGAAAAAAGAATTTTCGCGTTTATTAAAAGCTTCTTTTTTTCTCTCTATTTTTATTCTTATTTTGTTTTTTCAAAGCAACCTTTCGAACATCGTTATTCTTTCTGGTTGTTTTTTAATTCTTTTTTTAATCAACCAAAAAAGTATAAAATACTTTCTTTTTTTAGCTTTTTTTTGTTTTTTGATCATCATTCTTGCCTCTTTAACTTCGCCTTATCGCAAAAATCGAATCTTAACATTTTTGAGACCAGAAAAAGATCTTTTAGGAAGGGGGTTTCAAATCAACCAAGTGTTGATGGCTATTGGTTCGGGCAAACTTTTAGGCGAAGGATTTGGTATCTCAGATTATAAATTTTTTGACTTATTACCAAAAATGATATTTGACGCACCTTTCGCCATCTTTGCTCAAGAAACCGGCTTTATCGGAAGCACATTTTTGCTTTTACTTTTTTTGCTTTTTTTTATCAGATGTGTTAAAATAGCTAAAGAAATGACAGATCACTTCAAAAAATCGATCGTTTGGGCCATTGGCTCCTGGATTACTTTCCAGTTCTTGTTTAACGTCGGCAGTATGCTTCATTTATTGCCTGTTGCTGGAATTCCGCTACCTTTTTTTAGTTATGGAGGGTCGGCAATCATCGGTCAAATGATTGGTTTGGGATTATTATTAAATGCTTCAAAAAAAGAATAAAATAAAAGTTGTTTTTACTGGAGGTGGAACCGGCGGTCACATTTTTCCTATCATTGCTATTGTCAGAGAAATCAAAAGGTTAAGACCCCAAAAGGAAATTCTTTTTTATTTCATCGGTCCAAAAGATAATTTGGCTTCTTTTTATTTTCCGAAAGAGGGGATTAAAAACAAATTTATTTTTGCCGGAAAGTTAAGAAGGTATAATAATTTCTTTTCTTTTTTTCAAAACCTCTTTGATTTTTTAAAAATTCCCATTGGTTTTATTCAATCTTTTTTTCTATTGCTCTTTATCAGGCCAAAAATCGTTTTTTCAAAAGGGGGTTATGGAAGCATTCCTGTAAATCTCGCTGCCTTTATCCTAAGAATTCCTATTTTTTTACACGAATCTGATATCATTCCTGGCACTGCCAATAAACTTTTCTTTAAAATGGCTTTGCAAGTTTTTAATTCTTTTTTAATCACGCCTCTTTTTCCCCAAGAAAAAACAATCGTTATTGGAAACCCTATTCGCCGAGAATTGCTTTTAGGGTCAAAGGAAGAAGCGATTAAAAAATTCGTTTTATCTGGCGAAAGGCCTGTTATTCTTGTTTTAGGCGGATCTCAAGGAGCCAAAAGAATAAACGAAAAAATAGTTCAATCTCTCGTTTTTCTAATGGATGAATTTGAAATCATCCATCAAACCGGGATTTTGGATTATGAAAGAATTAAAAGAATGACAGAATTACTTTTGAAACCATCGCAAAAAAAATATTATCATATTTATCCTTTTTTGGACGAAAAGGCACTATCCCATGCTTATGCTGTCTCTGATTTAATTATTAGCCGAGCTGGTTCTGGATCTATTTTTGAAATCGCAGCAGTTAAAAAACCTTCAATTCTCATTCCTTTACCAGAATCTGCTAACGAACATCAACTGAGGAATGCTTATTACTATTCAGCCAAAGGCGCTTGTGTTGTTTTAGAAGAAGAAAATTTTACGCCTATTTTTTTTGCGGGCAAAATAAAAGAATTATTTTCCAAAAAAGAAAATTTAGAAAAAATGGCAAAAGCAGCGGAAGAATTCGCCAGGCCTTTGGCAGGAAAAGTTATCGCTGCTTACTTTCTCGAATATTTTTTAAAATAAAATGGACAAAAAAAAATTTGAATTTCATCAAGCAGGCCAAATAAGAACAAGGTTTGCGCCCTCGCCAACAGGTTTTTTACATCCAGGAGGTGCCAGGACCGCTCTTTTTAATTTTCTATTTGCCAAAAAAAACAAGGGAAAATTTATTTTAAGAATCGATGATACTGATAAAAAAAGATCAAAAAAAGAATTTGAAAATGATATTCTGGAAATGCTTTCCTGGTTAAAAATTGAATGGGACGAAGGTCCGGATAGAAAAGGCCCTTTTGAGCCTTATTATCAAAGCCAAAGGATTGAAATTTATGAAAAATATCTTAAAAAATTGATCGAAGAAAAAAAAGCATATTTTTGTTTTTGCTCAAGCGAAGAAATAAAAGCCCAAAAGGAATACTTTTTCTCGATCGGAAAACCTCCGGTTTATTCAGGGAAGTGTCGCGATCTTTCTGATACAGAAGTTGAAAAAATAAAAAAAGAAAAAAAGAAATTCGTCATTCGATTAAAGGTTTTTCCTGAAAAAATAAAATTTTATGATTTAATCAAAGGAGAATTAGAATTTGATACCTCCTTGATCGGCGATTTTATCATTGCAAAAGACCTAAAAGAACCCCTTTATAATTTTGCCTCTGTTATCGATGATTATGAAATGAAAATTTCTCATATTATTCGGGGCGAAGAACATTTAAGCAACACTCCAAAACAAATCCTTATTGCCAAGGCCTTAGGTTTTTCTTTACCGATCACTGCTCATTTGCCTTTGATCTTAAACGAAGATCGCTCCAAACTATCAAAAAGAACAGGAAGCTTACCATTGAACGAATACAAAAAAATGGGTTATTTGCCAGAAGCGATAATAAATTTTCTTGCTTTTTTGGGCTGGAATCCTGGAACTGAAAAAGAAATTTATTCTTTGGACCAATTAATAAACGATTTTTCCATTGAAAGAGTAAAGACCTCGCCCGCAATTTTTTACCAAAAAAGATTAGATTTTTTAAATGGTTTTTATATCAGACAAAAAGATATTAACACATTAACAGAAATGACTCTTCCTTTTTTTATCGAGGAAAATTTTTTTCAACCCATTTTTCAAACATCTCAAATTATTCAAGGGGTCACCGCAATGGATTATAAGCTTTCATTTTCGAATTCAGAAACAAAAGAAAAAATCGATTTTGAAACGATTCAAAAAATTATCTCTCTTTATCAAACAAGATTGACAAAACTTTCGGATTTTCCTCGAATGACTGATTTCTTTTTTAAAAAAGAAATTTCGCTTTCTTTTGATCTTTTAAAATGGAAGGATATTTCATTGTCTCAAATGGAAAAATTATTTTCAAAAATAAAAAATGTTTTAATAAAAATTCCGGAAGAAAATTGGCAAAAAGATTATCTTTTCAATATTTTAATCAAAACAGCGGATGATTTTTCTTTGGAAATCAAAAAAGAAAAAGACAGGGGTTATCTCTTTTGGCCCTTAAGAGTCGCTTTGACAGGGAAAAAATCGTCCGCTCCGCCAGCTGAAATTATGGAAATTTTGGGCAAAGAAAAAACGCTTTCAAGGATTGAAAAAACGATTGATTTTATAAAAAAAAGATCTTTTTAAAATTACTCTTTTAAAGGATGGTATTTTTCATGAATTTTTTTAGCAAAACGGTCAGAGGCTTGAACGTATCGCGTCGTTGTTTCTAACGATTCATGGCCCAATAAAATCTGAATGGCAACAGGACTGGCCCCGCGTTCCGCCAAAAAAGTAGCGAAAGCATGACGAATGCCATGGACTGTAATGGGTACATTCAATCCTAATAACTCACGGTATCTTTTAACCCTTTCTTCTAAATAATTAGGGGAAATTTTTTTTTGGATCTTTGAAATATTCTTACCTCGAAGAGGAACAAAAAGATAGGGAGAGGGATCTTGTCTTTTTGCTAAATAATTTTTTAAATGTTTCATCGCTCTCTTTGTTAAATAGACAAACCTTTCTTTTTTTCCTTTTCCTTTAACAAAAATCCTACCGCTTTTATCAATATCAGTCATTTTTATGTTTAAAAGCTCGGAAATTCGCAAACCAGTAGAGAAGAGTACCTCTAACATTGCTCGGTTCCTTAAGGCAACAATTTCATTCTTTTCAAAAACACTCGGGGCTTCGATGAGTTTTATAATATCCTCAAATTCTCCAACTCTTGGATGTTTTTTTTCTGCTTTCATTAATTCAACAACAGAATGGGGGATAGGACAGGGATAATCCATTTTTATTAAATATTTCAAATAACAACGAAGACTCGAGAGCATTCTGTTAATCGAACCTGTTTGAAGATCTTTATCTGGTTTTTGATTGTTGGCTGTTTTCCGGTCTCGGGAGATTAAATAGGCCTTGTAATGAAGGATCGTTTTTTTATCGATTTTTTCAAACGGAGTTTTTACTTCGTTTCTTAAAAAATTTTCAAAAGTTTTCAAATCTCTTTCATAATTATAAATTGTCTCTTGAGAATAATTTTTTGTCTTTAAATTCAATAAAAATTCATCAAAGTAAGGAAGGGAAATGCCTTCTTTTTTATCTTGTTTTTTATTTTCTTTATTTTCTTCCATTTTTTTGTCTTATTATATTTTTTTGTCTTATTATTGAGTGTTAGAGATATTATACTCAATTAGATTATACTAAATTTTAGCAAATTAAAAAGGTTTGTCAAGAAAAATCTAATCGCCTATTTTTTAATTTTCACTTATTTTTTAATGAAAAAATCTTGTTGTTTTTTTAAAAAAAATCTGTTTAATTTATCGAAAAAATTTAATTTATTCAAAAATGGATTTAAAAAAACAGAAAAATCAAAAAAATCTCCGTCGATTTCGTAATTTTTTAAAAAAAATAAAAACGGAAAATTAAAACCCGTAAAATAAACGATTTTCTTTAAAAATTGAGAAAAAAGCACTTGAAAAATAAAGGTTTTTCTTAATTCTTTTTCGTAATTTAAAAAATGGGGAAAATGTTTTTTAAGGATCTCGCAAGCAGTTAAACCCCAAATAATACCGCCAAAACTCCAGGGTTTAACCAAACCCCTCGCCTCTCCAACGATTGCCCATCTTTCCTCTTTCTTTTTAGGAAATAAAAACCCTTGAGAAATTAAAGAGGATTTTTTATTTTTGATTTTTATGTTTCTCTTTTTTAAAAAAAGATCAAAAATTTTAAAGGCATCTTCTTTTTTTTCGACAATCCCCCACTCCCGATCCTGACCGCGAGGAATTTTCCAGATAAAGCCATTTTTTGTCGGAAAAACTTCTGTTATTTGAGAATAATCTTCTTTTTCTTCAAAACCCTGAATGCCAAAATAAATTTTTGCATGATTTTTTAATAAAAATTTTTGAGAAAGAGAAAAAGCACCATCAGCAAAAATAATCCTTTGAAAACCTTCGGGTATTTCTTTGACTTCTTTTGAAAAATAAATTTTTGCTCTTTTTTGAGCCAAAGACAATAATAGATTTTCCAAATCCTTCCTTTCAAAAACAAAAAAATCTTTTTTAAAATTAACAAAGATTTCCCTCGAGGGAAAATAAATACAAACACCCTTTATTTTATGCTTAATGATTTTTCGAGATTGAGGAATGAAATAAAAAATTCTTTCAGAAACCAAAGAAGAACAGGCCTTCTTTCCTATCCCCTCTCTTTTCTCAAACAAAAAAACATCTTCTTTTTCTCCTAATTGATAAGCAAGATAAAGCCCGCAGATTCCGGCACCAACGATTGCGACTTTCATTTTTTAAAACTTTTTTTAATAAAACTCAAAAAAAGAGGATGAGGATTTAAAAACCTTGTTTTAAATTCTGGATGGAATTGAACGCCAATAAAAAAAGGATGATTTTTAATCTCTATGATTTCAACCAAATTTTTCTGAGGATTAATACCAGAAAAGATTAATCCTTTTTTTTCTAAAATCCCTCTAAAATCATTATTAACCTCAAAACGATGACGATGTCTTTCTTTAATTAACGTTTTTTTGTAAATTTTAAAAGCCAAGGTTCCTTTTTTAATCTCGCAATCATAATCCCCTTTTCTCATCGTGCCACCGTATTTTTCATCTTTCAAAAGCATTTTTTGTTCAGGCAAAATATCAACAACATTCTGACAATTTTCTTCAAACTCTGTGGAATTAGCCCTTTTTAACCCGCAAACATTTCTCGCAAATTCAACTACTGCCAATTGCATCCCCAAACAAATTCCCAAAAAAGGAATTTTATTTTTGCGACAAAATTCAATGGCTAAAATCTTTCCCTCAATTCCCCTTTTTCCAAAACCACCCGGAATAATAACGCCGTTCACTTCCCTTAATTCTTTTAATGCTCTTTGATTTTTTTCATATTTTTCAGAAGAAACCCAAATAATTTTTGGTTTTAATTTCAAATGCCAAGCAGCGTGTTTTATTGCTTCGATTAAAGAAATATAGGAATCCATCAAAATAAAATTCCCGCTCTCAAAATATTTCCCAATAATTGCTATCTTAACCTCTTTTTTCGCTAAAAAAGCATTCCTGACAATCTTTTCCCAACCTTTTAAATCATCGGGCCTTGGTTTTTTGCCCAGTTTTTTTAAAATCCTATTGCCCAAATTGTCCTTTTCCAAATTTAAGGGAATTTCATAAATATTTTCTGTATCAGGAGCTGAAATAACATCCTCGGGACGCAAATTACAAAAAACAGAAATCTTTCTTCTTCGGATTTCATCTAAAGGCACCCGACTCCTTCCTAAAATAATATCAGCCTGTAAACCCGCTTCGTTTAACAATCTAACAGCCAATTGGGTGGGTTTTGTTTTCATCTCGCCGACTTTTTCGGGAATCGGTAGATAAGAAACCATAACTAACAAAACGTTCTTCGGGTATTTTAATCGCATCATCCTTGCTGCCTCTAAAAACAAAAGGTTTTGATATTCGCCCACTGTGCCGCCAATTTCAACTAAAACAAAATCAGCCTTTCTTTCTTTGGCTAATTTTTCAATCCTAAAAATGACTTCGTTGGGAATATCGGGAACGATTTCAACACAACGACCGCCGTATTTTAAAGCTCTTTCTTTTTCAATAACAGAAAGATAAACCTTTCCACTGGTCAAATAATTCAATTCATCAAACTCCTCATCTAAAAATCTCTCATAATGACCAATGTCTTGATCGCATTCAGTACCGTCTTTCATCACAAAAACCTCTCCGTGTTCTATCGGATTCATGGTGCCCGCGTCCACGTTTAAATAAGGATCGATTTTCATTGCTGTTACCCGAAAGCCCTTGCTTTTTAGAATCCTTCCGATTGAAGCGCATGCTGTCCCCTTTCCGACACCAGACATAACACCGCCACAGATAAAAATAAAATTCGTCATTTTTTTAATAAATCCATTTCTTCTAACGCCCTTTCTAACTGAAGGTCTTTTTTCTCTTCGTTTTTAACCTCAATATCTGGACTCAAACCAATATCTGAAATTTTTTCCTCTTTTGGCGTTAACCAATAAGCAAAAGTAATTTTCAGCAAAGAGCCATCGCTTAATCTTTCCAATGTTTGAACCGATCCCTTTCCGAATGTTTTTTCTCCGATTAAAATAGCGCCTCGATTTTCCTTTAAGGCAGCAGCCAATATTTCAGCAGCAGAAGCGGTTCCGCGATCAATAAGAACAATGATATGAAAATCAGAAAAAAGACCGTTGTTTTTGGCTAAATGAATTTTTCTTTTTTCTCTTTGCTGTTCGATTAAAATAACTTCATTGTTTTTCAAAAAATAATTCGCTATCTCTTTGGCTGTATCCAAATAACCACCGCTGTTTCCTCTTAAATCTAAAATTATTTTGTTTGTATTTTCTTTCAAGATAAGGGGGATAATATCTTTGAAATTTTTAAAAGTGTTATCGTTAAACTCAAAAATCTTCAAATAGATTACCTTGTTTCCTTTGACTGATTTTAAAATTTCAAATTTTAAGGTTGGTACTTTAATAATCTCCCTTTTCATTTTAAACTCAATGGGCTCTTTCTCCCCTTCTCTTAATATCACCAAAGTGACTTCTGTTCCTGGTTCTCCGCGAATCAAACTGACAACCTCATCTAACGGTAATTGGGAAACTATTGTTCCATTGACTTTAAAAATAACATCTCCCGCTTTTAATCCCGCTTTCTGAGCTGGCGTTCCCTCTAAAGCAGAAATAACAGTTAAAACTCCCTGCCGAAATCCAATTTCAATTCCAATCCCGCCAAACTCGCCCGTGGCATCTTCCAAAAAAATTTTTGCTTTTTGAGGGTCAAAGAATTGAGTGTAAGGATCGTTAAGCGCTGATACCATTCCGCTTAAAGCTCCGTAAAAAAGTTTTTTGTCGTCAATTTCTTTTTCGTTGACAAAAACCTCTTTTAACTTATTGTAGGTTTGCTGAAAAATTAAAGAATCCCAACCATCAAGAAAAAGACAAAGATTTTTTTTCTGACCCCAAAAATAACCAAACTCAAAAACAGAAATTAAAGAAAAGATTATGAAAAAAATAATAAAAATTCTTTTTTTATTCATATTCCCTTATTTTAACAAAATTTTTAAATTTTTAAAATCGCTCCACTTTCAATCATTTTCAATGATTTTACCCTTCAAATAATTAAAGGAAAAATCCTTAATTTGAACCCTAAGGGTTTTACCCAAAATACCTTTATTTAAAATTACTGCCCGAAAACTATCCATCCGTGCTAAAAAATTATTTTTTCTTTTTTCTGTGATTAAAACCTGGTATTCTTTTCCTAAAAATTTCTTATTTTTTAAAAGACAATTTTTTTTCCATAAATTAAAAAGCCGTCTCGATCTTTCTTTTTTTACAAAAGAAGGAATCGTATCTTTGAGATTCCTTTTTTCAGAAAACCTATTTGGAGAAAAACGAAAAATATGTAAAATATCTGGTTTTGTTTTATCAATCAAAGAAAGGGTTTTTTGAAAAGAATCTTCTGTTTCTCCGGGAAAACCACAAATGATATCCGTGGCCAAAACAAATTCGCGAAAATTTTCTTTGAGTTGTTCAAAAATTTTTAAAAAATGTAAGGTCAAGGACTTTCTTTTCATTAACCTTAAAATTCGATCGTCGCCAGATTGCAATGGCAAATGGAAAAACCTAAAAAATTTTTCTGAGCTTTTGAAAATTTTTATAATTTCTTTTGAAATTTTTAAAAAATAAAAGGGGTTTGCCATACCCAGTCTCACTTTAAAATTTCCTTTAATTTTTGAAATTTCTCTCAAGAGTTTTGGCAAAAGAAGTTTTCCTTGGTCTAAACCATAAATGGATAAATCTTGAGCAGTTAAATCAATTTCAGAAAAACCATCATTAATCGCTTTTTTGATATCATCCAAAATAAATTCCAACCGAAAACTTTTTAATCTTCCACGACTAAACTTTGTTGCGCAAAAAAGGCAATTGCCCAAACAACCTTCACTAATAGGAATTGTCATGATTACGTTTTCAACCCTCTTTCTCTCCCTTTGAGAAAAAAATTCCTCTTTATCGATTTCTTTATTTTCTAAAAAGATCCTTTTTATTTTCCTTTTTTTTGAAAGAAATTCTTCTAAAACAAAGGGGATTCTTAAAATTTCTTTTGGTCCAAAAACAAAATCAACTAAAGAAGAAACCTCAGGTAAAATTAAGGGCAAACAACCAGTAAGAACGATTTTCTTTTTTTCTCTTTTAATTTTTTTTATTCTTTTTATAATTTTTAAACGTGTTTTTTCAACAACACCGCAAGAATTGATAATAAAAAAACGAGCGTTTTTTTGATCGGTCTCTTGCCATCCTTCTTTTTTTAAAATCCCCCGAATTAAATCACTATCTGTCTGATTGAATTTACAACCAAAAGTTTCGAGAAAAAAAGTTTTCATTTTTTAAAGTGCCCCCGCCCAGACTCGAACTGGGAACCTCTTCCTTAAAAGGGAATTGCTCTACCAATTGAGCTACGGGGGCTCAAAAAATTATAAGCCCAAATTATAAGCCCAAATTTCTTAAATCTTCTAATATCTTTTTCTGTTCTTTTGTAATCTTTTTTGGTACTTGAATTTTAACCTTTAAATACAAATCCCCTCTTCCGTATCTTAAATAATGAGGAATTCCTTGATTGGAAATCTTAAAAACATCTCCATCAGAGGTGCCCGCTGGCAAATGCAAAGAAATTTTCTTTTTGTCTAATGTTTCAATCTCAATTTTATCTCCTAAAACTGCTTGAGAAAAAGTAATGCTTTTTGTCATCCATAAATCATCTTTTCTTCTTTCAAAAACCGGATGTTTTTTGATTAATATCCTTAAATAAAGATCTCCGCTCTTTCCACCTCTTCTGCCAGCATCTCCCTTTTCTTTTATTCTTAAAACCTGATTATCATCAACGCCAGCAGGAATAATCACTCTTATTTTTTCTCTCTTTTTCACTCTCCCTTCTCCATGACAAACATTACATGGATTTTCAATTATTTCACCCTCACCATGACAAGCAGGACAAGTGGTATATTGTGTAAAAGAACCAAAAAAGGTCTGTTTAACTTTTTGAACCTGACCTTCGCCTTTGCACATTGAACAAACCGAAGTTTTTGAACCAGGTTCTGCTCCGCGACCATCGCACCGAGAACATTTTACCATTTTTGAAATCTCAATTTCAACTTCTTTGTCTTTTAGAACATCTTCTAAAGAAAGCTCTAAAGTGACCTCAATATCCCTTCCTTTTTTAGCATCTCTTTTTTGTTTTTTAAAACCAAAACCAAAAAAACTCTCCATCATTTCTTCCAAATCGCTCAAATCAAAAAAACTATCTCCCCTACCCCAAAACCATTCGGTTTTGAATTGATCCTGAAAAGGACCACTTTCGAAAGTTCGACCGTACATATCATACTGTCTCCTTTTTTCTTTATCAGAGAGAACCTGATAGGCTTCATTAATCTCTTTAAATTTTTTAGGATCCCCTCCTTTATCTGGATGATACTGATGAGCCAAACGATAATAAGCTTCTTTTATTTCTTTTTCTGAAGCATCGTGAGAAACGCCTAAAATTTTATAATAATCTTTCATATTTTTTTAAATTTCCTTTTTATTGAGATTGCGATTGTTCTCCACCTTTTCCTTCTTGATACATCCTCTTTCCAATTTCTTGTAAAACCAAAGAAAGAGCTGAAATTTTCGATTTAATTTCTTCAATATCATCACCTTCTTTTGCTTTTTTTAATTCTTCCATCTTTTCTTCTATTTGTTTTTTTAACTCAGGATCGATCTTATCTTTCAAATCGTCTAATGTCTTTTGGGTTGAATACAAAATAGTATCTGCTTGATTTTTGACTTCAGCCAATTCTCTTTTTTTTCTATCTTCTTCTGCATATTTTTCTGCCTCCTGTTTCATTCTCTCTATTTCCTCCTTTGAAATACCCAAAGAACCTGTAATTTTAATTGATTGCGCTTTTCCTGTTGCTTTATCTTTGGCTGTCACTGTCAAGATACCGTTGGCATCAACATCAAAAGTTACTTCGATTTGAGGAACACCTCGAGGAGCGGGTGGAATACCATCTAGAATGAATTTTCCTAAAGATCGATTGTCAGAAGCCATCGGTCTTTCACCTTGTAAAACATGAATTTCAACTGATGTCTGATTGTCAGCAGCAGTTGAAAAAATTTGTGTCTTTGCCACAGGAATGGTCGTGTTTTTGGGAATCATTATCGTGTTAATGTTTCCTAATGTTTCAATACCCAAAGAAAGCGGTAAAACATCCAATAATAAAACACTTTTAATATCGCCCGTTGGCGCTCTTTTTTCTTCCCTGGCTAACAAAATTTCAGCTTCAATGGCAGCACCCAGGGCAACCACCTCTTCAGGGTTTAAAGAACGATTGGGTTCTTTGCCAAAAAATTCTTTTACCTTTTCTCGGACCAAAGGAATCAAACTTGTTCCGCCAACAAAAATAATTTCATCAATTTCCTTTGGAGAGATATTTTTTTCTTTTAAAGTCAGCTCAACTCTTTTTATTGATCTTTCGACCAAATCGTATACCATTTCATTAAACTTTGCTCTTGATAATTTATAAAATAAATGTTTGGGTCCTGAAGCATCAGAAGTAATAAAAGGAAGATTGATATCTGTTTCGCTCACTGAAGAGAGTTCGATTTTTGCTTTTTCCGCTGCCTCTTTTAATCGTTGCAATGCAAGGGTATCAGTTGAAAGGTCAATGCCATAATCTTTTTTAAATTCCGAAATTAACCAATTCATAATCCTTTGATCAAAATCGTTTCCGCCCAGATGGGCCTCACCACCCGTTGCCAAAACCTCAATCGTGTCTGGCGCTACGTTCAAAATAGTGACATCAAAAGTGCCTCCACCAAAATCATAAACAAGAATTTTTTGCCCTATTTTTTTACCAAAACCATAGGCCAGAGCTGCGGCCGTTGGTTCGTTAATAATGCGCAAAACCTTCAAACCAGCAATTTCGCCGGCAGCCATCGTTGCCTTCCTTTGGCTGTCGTCAAAATTAGCGGGACAAGTAATCACTGCATATTCAATTTTTTCTCCTAATTTTTCCTCGGCATCCAATTTCAATTTTTGTAAAACCATAGCGGAAATCTCGATGGGTTTGTACCAACGATCCCCCATTTTAATCTCAACAGAACCATCGGCCGCCTCTCGGGTTTTATAAGCATAATGCTTTAATTCTTTTTGAACCTCAGGATCAGAATAATGGCGACCGATAAACCTTTTGACTGAATGAATCGTGTTTTCTGGGTTTGTTACCGCTTGTCTTTGAGCAGTAATACCCACCAACCTTTCGTTATTTTTCGACAAAGCAACAATCGAAGGGGTTAAAATTGAACCTTCACGATTCTCCAAACACTTTGGCTCTCCGTTAATAATCGTCGCCATTTTAGAAATTGTTGTTCCCAAATCAATACCCAATGCTCTGGCCATGTTTTTAATTTTTTATTTTTTTTCTTTTGAAACCTTTATTTTAATTCCTTTGGTTTTTTCTTTTGTAGCTTTTTCCATAACAATTTTCAAGATACCCTCTTCTAAACTTGCCTGAACATTATCTTTTTTTACTTCCGTTGGCAAGGGAATGATTCTTCGAAAAAAACCAGTACTAATTTCCTTTCGATAGTAACCCCTTTTTTCTTCTTCTTTCTTTTCCTCTTTCCTTCCTTCGATCTTTAAAACATTATCCTCAATCTCAACATTGATTTCTTCTGGTTTCATACCAGGTACCGCCACCTCGGCAATAACTCTTCCTTCCTTTTCATAAAGATCAACCCTTGGTGTTTCCATCTGACCGAAAAATTTTGGAAAACGAGCAATTAAAGACCTATCTACATCATCCCATTCTTTTTCAAACCATCTTTCCAAATCCCAGAATGGTCGATAAGGAATTAATGACATATTTTTATTATACCAAAAAAATTAAAATTTTACGACCTTTACCTTAGCTGGTCTCAAAACTTTTTTTTCCCAAAAATAACCAGCCAAAAGCTCTTCTTTAATTTTTCCCCTTTCTTCTTCAAAACCCTCGACCGTTTCAACTGCCTCGTGAAAATAGGGGTCGAATTTTTCGCCTACGGTTTTCATCCGAAATACCGATTCTTTCTTTAAAAAATCTTCAATCTGACTTTTTAAACAAAAAATAACCTTTTGAAATTCGTTCTCTTTTTCAAAATTTTTCTCAAAAATATCTAAATTATCGAGCAAGGGAATCAAAACGTTTAAAATCAAATCTTTTTTTGTATTTTTTCTAACTTCCTCCATTCTCGTTTCTTCTTCTTTTTTATAATTAATAAAATCTGCCCTGGCTCTTTTCCATTCGTTCAAATACTCTTCTTTCAACTTCTGGCATTCCTTTAATTCCTCTAAAACCTTTTCTTCTTTTGTTTTTTCTTTGTTATCTTGATTTGTCATATTTTTCTTTGAAAAAATCCCTGAAAGTTTTTAACCAAAAAATCGACTTTTCATAATTAATCCTTTTGGGTCCGACCAAAAGAAAAAAACTTTTTTTATTGGAAGGCAAGGGAAACACGCTTGAAAAAAAAGCCAGATGACGAAAAGAACCAAAGGGATTTTCTTTTCCAATATAAACCCTAAGATCGAAAGAATTTTCTTCTACTTTTTCAAATACTTTATCAAAAAGATTTTCAAAATCGTCTGAAAAACGCGCCAGCTCTTCTAAAAAATTTTTTTCTTTAAATTCTGGAAAATGAGAAATTTTTTTCCAGCCCTCCTTAAAAATTATTTCTTCCTCTTTCAAAAAGCTTAAAGTAAAAAGATTGGTAAAAAAAACCAAACGTTTTGTTGTCTCTCGGATTAAAGAAAAAATGTTCTCGTTAAAAGAAAAATTTAATTCTTCTCCTTTTAAAGAAAACTTTTTTTTGTTTAAATTTTCTGAAACACAATCGACAAAAAAACGATAAGCCTTATCCGTTGGTTTTCTGCCCGAAGAAAAAAAATCTTTCTTTAAATACCCTTTCTTTGTCAAACAAACCATCTCGTTTCGAATAGTTGCCGGAGAAAATATCCCCTTGATTTTTTTAAACAACATAAAAGAAGAAACCGGTTTTGGTTTTTGAATGTATTCCTGGATTAAATTTAACAATAATAATTTTTGTCTTTGGGTAATTTCCTCCATATTATTAAATTTTATCAAAAAACAAATTATCAGTCAATGGGTCTCTCTGCTAAAAAATAAAAGATTTTTTAAAAAAATATGTTATAATTTCATAATAATGAGCCAAGAAAAAATTATTGAAAAATTAAAAAATAATTCGAATAAAATTGCTTTCTTTCTGCTTTTATTTTTTTTTATCTCTAATTTTTTTGTTTTGCATGGCAAATTCTACAAGGGGTTAAAATTCGAGGGTATGGCCCTAACCTCGGATGAGGTCTCGCATATTCCAGCTGGTTTTTACTATTTAAAAACAAAAAAATACTTTATTAATGCGGAACATCCGCCCTTAATCAAAGATATCGCTGCTTTTCCCCTTTTGTTTTTCAATTTTAAATTGCCTTCAATTCCCGAAGAAAAAAAATATGAAAATATTCAATGGGAATTCGGCTCGAGTTTTTTATTCGGTGAAAATAACGATCCTAATTTGATCGCTTTTATTTCACGCACGACAGTGCTTCTTTTAAATACATTCCTCGTTTTCTTGCTTTATTTACTAATCAAAAAAATTTTCAATCCCCTTCCAGCTCTCGTTTTTTTATTCTTACTTCTTTTCTCTCCTAATTTTATTGGCCATAGCGGTTTGGTTGTTTTTGATGTTCCTCTTTCTCTTTTTTCTCTTTTGGCAATTTTTTTATTTTATCTTTTTTTAAAAAATATTTCAGAAAATAAAGAATGGCAAAAACCATTTTTGGGAGCAATTCTTTTTGCCTCTTTTTCTCTTTTAACAAAATTCCAAGGAATTTTTCTTTTTATCAGCTTAATTTTAGGCGGTTTTTTTTATTTCCTCGTTTCAAAAAAAGAATTGTTTTTAAAATATCTTTTTTTAATTTTTTGTTTTTGTTTAAGCGTCATGATTTTTGTTGGCTTTTTTTATGGCCTCCATACAACTCGAATGACTCTTGAGGGTTTAAAACATCAATTGTCTTACAGCTATCCTTCAGAATTTCCCAAAATAGGAAAAAAGATTCTCTTTTTTATTTTAGATTTAAACATTCTTCCTTTAAACGGTCTTGTTGAATATTTAATCGGTGTCTCAATGATGGTCAGTCGGGTTCAAGGCGCCTGGCAATCAACCTATTTTTTGGGAAATGTTTATGGATCTGAAGGCGCGGGCCCCCTTTATTTTCCTATTTTGTTTTTAACGAAAGAAACAGTTCCTTTCCTGATCTTGTTTTTTTTAACTCTCTTTTCTTTTCTTTTTTCTCTTTTTTCAAACCCAAAAGAAAAATTTAAAAAATTGATAAAGAATCCTTTTTTCTTCATTGTTTTTTTCTTCGTTATTATCTACCTTCTTTTTAGTATTCCCATGAGATTGAATATTGGCATCCGTCATATCTTTCCCCTCACTTTTTTGATTTATTTCCTTGTTAGTTTAAAAATTTCTTGTTTGAAAGAAGAAAATTTTTCTGTTTTAAAAACTAATCTTAACTATTTTTCTATTTTTTCTCTTTGCCTTCCCTTTATTCTCTTTAGTTTTTTTCTTAACTGGCCCTATTTCCTTTCTTACTATAATTTTTTGGTTGGCGGAACAAAAAACGGCTATCAGATTGCCACTGATTCTAACTACGACTGGGGCGGTCAGGATTTAAAAAGATTGGCAAAATGGGTCAAAGAAAAAAAGATCCAAAAAATTTATCTCCATATTTTCTCCAACGCAAGAATTGAATATTATTTAGGAGAAAGTTATCAACCCTTTAATATTCGATTCAATCCCCCACCTCCTTCTGGTTCGATTTTGGCTGTTTCTGCCTTTGAAATGCAAAACGTTAATTACGACAAAAATCTTCCTGATTTCCAAAAATATTTTCAGTTTGAAAAATATCAAATTGACAGAATTGGAACGACTATTTTTATCTTTCAAATTCCATGAAAGATAAAACAAACATCATTGCCTTTCTTTTTCTTTCTTTTGTTTTTATCGCTTCAACCTTAAGCATTAAAGACGATACCCTAACTTTCGATGAACCAGCGCACATCGGAGCTGGCTATTCCTACTTAGTGAAAAAAGAATATCGTCTCAACCCAGAACACCCGCCTTTAATCAAGGATATTGCTGCCCTTCCCCTTTTGTTTTTAAAATTGAATTTTCCAGAAAATCATTACTCCTGGCAGCAAAAAGAACCAGCACCGTGGTGGTTTCAATTTGATTTCGGAAGAGAATTGATTTTCAAAGTCAATCAACCAGAAAAAATCATTTTCTTTTCGAAAACAGCAATGATTTTGGTTTTGGTTCTCTGCGGTCTTTATCTCTTTTTTGAAACGAAAAATTTTTTCGGAAAAAGAACAGCTCTATTGACGCTCTTTTTTTTCTCTTTTTCTCCCACCTTTCTTGCTCATGGCAGACTAGTAACAACTGATGTCGGCGCTACCTTTGGTACCCTTTTGGCAACTTTTAATTTTTTAAGATTTTTAAAATCTCCTTCAAAAAGAAATCTTTTTTTAGCAGGTATTTTTTTGGGAATCGCTTTATTAACAAAATTTTCCTTGATTTTATTATTACCCTTTCTTTTTATCGTTGCTCTTTTCTTTTGGTTTTTTTTAAAACCAAAAAATCTTTCTCTTTTTAAAATTATTCTTTACTTTGTTTTCATTAACGCGATCGCTTTCTTTTTAGTGATCATTCCTTTCTATCAACTCCATGTTTTAAATTACGAAAAAGAAAGACAAATAAGGGATATTTATTTTAACCTTGAAAATCTGCGTTTTCCTAATTTTTTAAAAAATATCGAGGTAAATTTGGCCAAGATTACTTTTTTAAAAGGATTGGCTCAATATTTGCTCGGTCTTTTAATGGCCATCTATCGAACCGCAAGCGGAAATACAATGTTTTTTTTAGGAGAAGTTTCTGCTGAGGGATGGCGTCATTATTTCCCTCTGGTTTTTCTTTTAAAGGAACCTTTAACCTTGCATTTATGCCTTTTGATTTCTTTCATTTTTTTAACTGTAAAATTAAAAAAAATTTTAAAAGAAGAAGGTTGGCAAGGGCTTAAAAAATCATTGGCTTTTAATTTTAACCTTCTCGCTATCTGTCTCTTTTTGATTTTATATTGGATTGTTTCTCTGAAATCGAAATTAAACCTGGGCGTCAGACACCTCTTGCCCACTTTTCCCTTTTTTTATATTCTCGTTTCTTTTTCCGTTGAAAAAATCCTTCAGGGAAAATATCTTAAATTAAAAACAGCTTTTTTCTCTTTTTTGTTCTTGTGGCAAATAATTTCTGTCATCAAGGTTTTCCCCTATTTCCTTTCTTATTTTAACGAGATTATAGGTGGACCAAAAAAAGGATTTCTTTATACCACAGATTCAAATTTAGATTGGGGACAAGACCTCAAAAGATTGGCTCTTTTAGTTGAAAAACAAAAAATCGACAAAATATATCTTGATTATTTTGGCGGTGGCGATCCTGATTATTATCTAAAAGGAAAATACATTCCTTGGAATGGAAAAAATGATCCTTCTTCTTTAAAAAAACCTGCTTTTTTTGCGATTTCCGTCAATTCGCTTCAATCGGGCCGAGCTCTGCAGGGAAAGAATTTTCATGAAGATACGCTTTTTTACTCTTGGCTCTTTAAATACGAACCTCCAATTTATAAAGTCGGATATTCAATTTTTGTCTATTATATTAAAGATTAAAATCTAATAGTATTCAAAATTAACAAAGTTTCCAAACCTTAAATCAATCGTTTTTATTCTTTTCAATTTCTCTGGCTCTGTTTTTTCTAAAAAACTAAATATTTTTTTAATCTGCCACTGAGGATCTTTCTGAAGATCAAACAAAAAAGAAAAACCTTGAGAGTTTTCAAAAATTAGATTCTTATTTTCGATCTTTATTTTGTCAAAAAACATCTCTCTTTTCTTTAAATAATCAATAATTTGAGAAATGTTTAAGATCTCATTCTTTGAAAGTATTGTTTTTTTTAAATAAAGATCTTCTCCGACAAAAATTTTTGGAATTTCTTTTTTTGCTTTTTGCGAAAATAAAAAACCCTGATCATCAGAAACAAAACAAGATTGAGAACAAAACTCAAACAATTCGTCCCTTTCTTCGACCCTCAATTCAAGCGTGTCGGGATATTTCTTTTTTAAAACAACGTTTTTTGTCTCCAAAAAACGATCTTCGATTTCTTTTTTTAACTCTTTACTGTTTAAAAATAAAAGGTTTCTGGGTTTCAAAAAGAGAAAGATTCTTTTCGCTAAAAAAGGATCTTTTGTTTCGACCTGAAAATTTTTAATCAAAAAAAGGGGCCCTGCAAAAACAAAGAGATAGAAAAAATAAAAAAACAAAAAAAAGAAAATCGAATACCAAAAAAATGAAGAACGATAAATCTTTTTTCTTTTTTTAACAAAAAGAGAAGTTCTTTTTCTCATAAACGCCTTTTTATCTTTCTTATTTTTTCAACTATAAAATTGAACCAATATTTTTTGCTTAAAACAAAATCTTTTGTCTTGATATATGTCTTTACTCTTCCGCCAAAACCCTGTTTAAAAAAACTTAAACCAGCCCAAGGATGATTTTTTTTGAGGGTAATGCCCCAAAAATTAAATTTTTCGCAACCCCTTTCTTTCGCTTTTTGAATCGCCTCCCAAATTAAAAGATAAACCGCTGGAATTTTTGAAGGAAGAGAGGCGCCATGGTGATAAAAACCAATCTTTTGCCAAAAAACAAAAACGCCTCCAGCTAAAATATCTCCTTTGTATTTTACCAAAATGACGGAAATTTCTTTTTGGGGCAAAAAACTCAAAAATTCATTCTCTAAATAATCGTAAGAAAAGGGAGTAAACTTTTGTCTCTTTGCTGTTTTTAAATAAAGATCGTAAAACAATTTTAAATCTTCGATTTTTTCGCTTTCGATCGCCTCTAAACCCTCTGTTTTTAAGGCCTGTTTGACCAAATAACGCGTCGTCTTTCTCATACCTCTTAAAAGTTCTTCATTGCTTTTTTTTGTTTCCAATTCCCAAGTAATTTCTGGGTGCAAATGTAGGGGGGCATCGCGAAAAGATAATCTTTTAAAAAGCGATTTCGTTTCTTCTTCGTCTTTCCAAAGGGGACAAATGCGAATAAAATCGAATTTCTCTGTTTTTCCTATTTCTTTTAATTTTTCAAGAATGATGCTTAATATCCTCTTTTTTTGATCCTTAAAAGATTCGGAAATCATTGGGCCGTGGGGTAAAAAAAGAAAAGAACCCCTTTTGGCTTTAATACCAACAACCAAAAAAAGAGCCAACAGATTATTGTTTTTGCTGACGCCAAAATACCAAACCCGATGGCCTATTTTTTCATTAAAAATCCCCCAGTAATAAGAATTCAAAAAAGTTTTCTCTTCGACTTCTGATAAAAAACTCTCCCAGATTTCTGGCCCCTCGATTTCAACAATTTTCATTTCCATAATTTTCTAATAAAGAGACCAATAACGGTGAAAGGCGACCCTCCAACAAAATGACATCGTTGGTCTTTAAAATTGTTTTTATCTTTTCAAAAATCTTTTTGGGATCTTCGATCAAAAAAATTTTTTCTTTTTTCAAACCGCTTTTTAGAGCTTGTTCTTTTAATTCCTTAAAAAAATCCTTGCTTGTCAAAATAACAAAATCGCATTGTTTTCCCATTTCCCTGCCGATTCTTTCGTGAATTTCTTTTGCTCTTTCCCCTAATTCAATCAAGGAAGGAAAAATAAAAATTTTTTTTCCTTCAAAAAAAGATAGATAATTTAAATGAGAGAGAACGCTTTGGGGATTGGCTGAATAGGTCGAATCTAAAATAAAAAATCCTTTTTTTGTTTTCAAAAAACGGAAACTTGAATCTTTCAAAGTAATCTTCTCCAGGGCTTTTTTGATTTCCTCTAAACTCATCTGAAAATAATAATACGAAGGAGCAATAGCCAACATTAAATTTTCTAAATGATGGGGACCAGCTAAATTAACTTGGAGCCTCATTTTTTCTTTTTTTGTCTCAAGGTCAAATTGAATCCATTCCTTTTCTATTTTAATATTTTTCGCTAAAAAATCAAAATCAATCGAAGGAATTTCTTTTTCGGGGAAAGCGACAAAGTTAATAACTTTCAAGAGAGATTTTTCTTCTTGAAAAATCTTTTGGCAATAAGAATTGTTGCCGTTTAAAAACAAAACCCCGTTCTTTTTCGAAAGAAAATCGATCAACTCCCCTCCTCCTTCGGCTGAAAGCAAATTTTTCATCGAACCAAAAGTAGCTAAATGTTGCTCATTAACCCCGCAAATAATACCGATAGAAGGATTGATAATCTTTGATAGATATCCAATTTGGCCTTTATTATAAGCTCCTATTTCTGCGATAAACACTTGATGGTCTTCTTTTAAATCTTTTAAAATCGTTCGAGAAATAGCAATCTCTGAATTTTGATGCTCTGGTGTCTTTAAAACATTAAATTTCTGAGAAAGAATTTTAAACAAAAATTCTTTTGTTGTTGTTTTACCATAAGAACCAATAATCGCGACAACTGTCAATTTTTTCATTTTTTGAATTTTTCTTTTGGCTTTTTCTAAACAAAAAATACGCCAAGCGAAAGAAAAGGGTTGAAAAAAAAGAACAAAAAGAGAAAAGAAAAGTGGTAAAAAAATATCCCATAATAATATTAGATAAAAATTTTTTATCGAATAAAGATAATAAAAAACGATGCCTTGAAAAAACAAAAAAGAAAAAAATAAAAAAATTGTTTTTTTGGTCCAAACAGGAAATTTGATTTTTCTCTTTAAAATAACAAAAAGAGCTTCGGTCAAATAAATTAAAAGAAGGAAAAAATAGCCCAAGGAAAAAGAAATTTTCAAAAACAAAAGAAAAATAATTTTTAATATTTTTTCTTTATCAAAGATTAATTTTCTTCCTTGTAAAGTTTGAAAATGAGCCCTGATTCTGCCCAAATGATACTCTTTCAACTGCCAAAAATAAAGCCAAAAAAGAATTTGTTTTAATTGCCAAAAAAAATAAGGGATTAAAAATAAAAAAATCATTTTTTTAAAAAAGAAATAATTTTCTCAACCAATAAATCTGGCGCCTCCAAAGAAAGAGCATGGCCCACTCTGGGTAAAACCTCTAATTCTGATTTTTCGATTTTTTCTTTAAGAAAAAAAGCCTGAAAAAGAGGAAGGATTTTATCTTTCTCTCCCCACAAAATCAAAGTCGGTGTTTTTAACAAAGAAAGTTTGTCTCTTAAATCTCTTTTTATGATTTTTTTAAAGGTTTCTTTCATGACATCATTCAAAGCAAAATAATCGTAATTATTCAAGAGACGATAAAAAATCTTTTTAAAAAGAAAGGGAATTTTTCGATTAAAGACCTTATTTCCCATTTTCGAAAGAAGAATAAAAATTTTTTGTTTTAAGCTTTTTTGATGAGAACGAAAAATGGCTGGAGCGCAAAGGACTAATTTTTTCACCTTTTCCGGAAAGGAAACGGCAAACAAAAAAGAAAGGGCACCACCAAAAGAATGGCCCACCAAATAAAATTTATCCAAATTCTTTTTTTCGCAAAATAAATTTACTACTTTCAAATAATCTTCCAAATCAAAAGGAAAAGAAGGGGTTTTGCTTTGACCGAATCCTGGCAATTCTAAAAAAACAACTGAAAAAAAAGAGGAAAGACCTTCCAAAACTTTCTGCCAAGAATTAAAAGAACTCCGCCAACCGTGTAAAATCAAAATTTTCTCTTCGTTGTCTTCATTTTCTTTTTCGTAATAAATTAATTTGAGAGAATTTATCAAAATTTCTTTCTTTTCCATAAAAGATCTCTTTATCTTTTTATTTCTTTGAAGGGTAAATATCTTTGCAAAACTTCTGGGATCAAAACGCTTCCGTCTTCTTGTTGATAATTTTCTAAAATAGCAATCAAAATTCTGGGTGAAGCCAACATCGTGTTATTTAGGGTAAAAGCAAAATATTTTTTGCCGGTTTTTGTTTTATATTTAATGTTCAATCTCCTTGCCTGCCAATCAGTGAGATTAGAATCAGAATGCGTTTCTCCAAAATTATTTCTTGAAGGCATCCAGGTTTCAATGTCGTACATTTTATACTTTCCTGGTCCCATATCTCCGGTACAAATCTGTATCACTCGATGAGGTAGTTTTAATTCTCTCAATATTTCGCAAGCGTTTTCTCTTAACTCTTCCAGATACTCATTTGATTTTTCAATGGAATTCTCGCAAATGATCACCTGTTCCACTTTCCAAAACTCATGAAGACGATAAAGCCCTTTTGTATCTTTACCATAACTTCCTGCCTCTGACCTAAAACAAGTAGACAAAGCTCCAATTTTAACGGGTAATTCTTCTTCCTTTAAAATCTTATCGTAAAAATAAGCCAAAACCGAGGGCTCCGCAGTTCCAGCTAAATAAAAGGGTTCTTTTATTTCTTTGCCATCAGCCAATTTACCAGGATTGGCAATTTGATAAATGTCTTCCTTTCCAAAGGGAAAATGACCAGAACCAATGAGAGCAAATTCCTTTAGAATCACCGGTGGCACCATTAAGCGATAGCCCTTTTGGTAAAGTTTTAAAAGAGCGTGCCAGATTAAAGCAAAATGAACTAAAACCAATTCTCTTTTTAAATAATATCCTCGAAAACCACTGCTTTGGGCACCCGCCTCAAAATCAATCAGGTCTAAATCCTTTCCTATTTGAATATGATCTTTTACTTTAAAAGAAAATTGGGGGATTTCTCCCCAACGATAAATTTCTTTGTTTTCTTTTTCATCTTTACCGCGAGGAGTATCCGGAGAATAAACATTAGGAACCAAAAGCATTAAATCATGATATTCTTTTTCAATTTCCATTAATTCTTTTTTGTTTTTTTTAATTTCTTCTTTTATTCTTTTTGCTTCTTTGATATTTTTTTCTTTTTCTTTAAGGTTTTTTTCATGTCTTAAAAAATCAATTCTTTGAATCAATTCTCTTCTTTTTTTATCCAAAAAAAGAATCCTTTCAATATCAAGGTTAATATTCTTGTCTTGGGCCACTTTTAAAATTAAATCTTTATTCTCTCTGATAAAATTAATGTCTAACATTTTTTTATTTCTCTCGCATTGTCGGGAAGAAAATCACTTCTCTCAAAGAGGGAGCATCGGTTAAAATGGTGACCAATCTATCGATACCCAAACCCAAACCCGCTGCGGGTGGCATTCCGTATTCAAGCGCCTCAATAAAATCTTCATCCAATCGATATGCCTCTTGAAATCCTTTCTTAAAAAGTTTTTCCTGCTCTTGAAACCTTCGTTCTTGCTCTAAGGGATCGTTTAATTCAGAAAAGGCATTGATCAGCTCTGTTCCCGCAACGATCAACTGAAAATTCTCCAAGTACTTTTTATTTTTTTCCGAAGCTTTAGCTAAGGCCTGAAATCCTAAAGGATAATGAATGAGAAAAGTTGGTTGAAAAATTTTAGGACGAATCTTTTTTTTGAAAATTTCATCAGCGATTTCAAACTTTGGCAAATTCTCTTCTAGTTTTAAACCCATTTTTTCTGCTTCTTTTCTTAACCCTTTTTCGTTAATCTCTTCGTAATTGATCTTGGTCTCTCGCGAAAATAAATGTAAAAATTCCTTCCTCGGCCAAGGAGTTTTCCAGTTAATCTCTTTACCAGCAAAAACGGTTTTTTCCGAATGAAAAATCTCTTTCAATAAAAAAGAAAACATTCTCTCGATCAAATCCATCAAATCATGATAATTGGCAAAAGCCCAGTAAAGCTCCATCATCGTAAAATCAGGGTTGTGAAATTTATCGATACCCTCATTGCGAAAACAACGGCCGATTTCAAAAACTTTTTCAAAACCACCGACCAAAAGCCTCTTTAAATACAATTCAGGTGAAATTCTCAAGTATAAATCAAGGTCTTGAGCGTTCAAATGTGTTTTAAAAGGCCGTGCCCGGGCACCCCCATAAAGTGGCTGTAAAATCGGGGTTTCCACTTCAATAAAACCTTCTTTTTCTAAAAAAGATCTTATCAAACTAATAATCTTGGAGCGCACTTTAAATCTCTCTTTTACTTTTTCGTTAAAAATTAAATCCAAATAACGTTTTCGAAACCTCTCTTCAACATCTTTTAAGCCATGCCACTTTTCAGGCAAGGGGCTCAGGGCTTTTGCCAACATTTTGAAATTCAAGACCTCAAGGGTTTTTTCTCCGGTCTTTGTCTTAATTAAAAAACCAGAAAATTGAGCAATATCACCAATATCAAAAATTTCAGAGAAAAATTCGAAAGATTTTTCTCCAACTTTATCTTTTTTGATTAAAAATTGAATTCTTCCTGAATCATCCTGCAAATGACCAAAAACCAAACCCCCATGCTTTCGAAGGCCCCTGATCCGACCGACTAAAAAAATCTCCTTTTCTTTTAGTTTTTCAAAACTTTCTAAAACTTCTAAAATCAAATGCGTCCTTTTGGCAACACTAGGATACGGATTGATCTCCTGAATTTTTAATTTTTGGATTTTTTGAAGTCGAATTTTTCTGATTTCTTCTTCCATTTTTCTTTACTTTTTTTATTATATCAATTTTTAAAAAGAAAATCCATTTTGAAAATACCAATCAAAAAATTCTCTGACAATAGGCAAAGCGACAACGCTTAATGTTGGCGATTCTTCAATCATCACCACTAAAACAACCTCAGGATTATCATAAGGAGCAAAGGTCGCAACCCAAATATCATAATAATTCTTTCCCATAACCTCTGCGGTTCCGGTTTTTGCTGCCACGGGCAAAGGAAACAAAGAATAGGCCGAGGCTGAAGGCGAATTCTCTCCGGTTACTGCCCAACGCATTCCTTCTTTAACGATTTTAAAATATTGATTTTCGATATTAATCTCTCTTTTTATTTCTAGTTCTGATTTTTCAATTAAAGAATCGTCTTTGGGATCTCGAATCTCTTTTAACAAATGAGGTTTTAACAATTTTCCTTCGTTAGCAATCGCAGAAACAGCAACAGCCACTTGTAAGGGTGTTGCCTGAAAATATCCTTGACCAATAGACAACAAATAGGTATCGCCGTCCCACCATCCTTGTTTTAATTTTTCTTTTTTCCAAGAAGGATTCGGAATAAAGCCCGATTTTTCATCCGAATACTCAATGCCTGTTTTTTCGCCAAAGCCAAATAAAGAAAGATACTTTTCGATCCGTGTTGGGCCCAAGCCTTGAATGTTTTGCCAACCGCCCCCAACAGCATAAAAAAAGATGTTACAAGATTCGGCAATCGCTTTTCTGACATTAACCAAACCGTGAATTTTCCAATCGCGATATTCGTAAAAGACATCGGGCAAATATCGATGAGGAATTGAAATGTATCCGGGCCAATCATCGATCGTTGTCTTTTCATCGATTAATTTTTCTTGCAAACTGGCTAACGCCAAAAATGGTTTAATGACTGATCCTATAGGATACTGCCCTTTGAGCGCCCGATTAAATAAAGGAGAATTTTTATCTTCGAATATTCTTTTGATTTCTTCTTTCTCGCCCCTCGAAAAAGCATTATTATCGTAAGAAGGAAAAGAAATCAAAGAAAGCACTTCTCCGGTCTTGACGTTTAAAAGAACCGCAGCTCCCTTTTTTAAACCCAAGTTTTCCAATTGTTTTCCCATAATTTCCCCTAATTTTTTTTGTATTTTACTATCAATAGTCAAAACAATATTTTTACCAGGCTGAGAAGCAGAAATCGTCTCCGTGCCCAAGATCTCACCCTTAACATTTTTCTCTATTCTCAAAAAACCCTTCTTCTTTCTCAATAATTCTTCGAATTCCTTTTCAACTCCTTCAACACCAACTTTATCAGAAAGATCATAAATACCTTTTTTTTCTTCCCATTCTTTGTTGGAAATCTGATTCAAATAACCTAAAAGATGAGAAAAATATTTTCCCTCGGGATAAAATCTTTCCTCTGATTCTTTTATCTCTAAAAAAGGAAAATATTTTTTCTCTGATTCTACTAAAATCACTCTTTTTTGGTCCAAATTTTTAAAGAGCTCTATTTTCAACTCTGAAGATCTCTCGATTTTGTTCTTTATTTCTTCTTTCTCGATTCCTAAAAGTTTCGAGATTTTATCAAGGGTCTCTTCTTGGGGAAATTTTGAAAACAATTCTTTGTTCAAAATTAAATTAAAGCTTGTTTTATTTTCAACCAAAGGAATAAGATTGCGGTCAAAAATGAGGCCTCTTTTAGCTTCGATTTTTTTTAATATAGAACTTTGCTTTTTTTCAAGATCTTTAAAATAAGAAGCTTTTAAAAATTGAATGTTTAAAATTTGAAAAAATAAAACAAAAATCAAAAAAACAAAAAGAAATTCAATTTTCCTTACCTCTTGAATAGGAATTTCAATCCGGCTTTCTTTTTCTCTTTTTTCTTCTTCTTTCTTTTTAACGATAAAATCAAAAATCGTCTCCTCAAAATCGATCTCTTTTGAAACAATCTTTTTTTTAAATAAAGACATTTTTTTTCAGAAAACGAAAAAGATAAAAAACAAAGAAAAATAAAAAAAAGTAAAAACCAAAAATTCGGGTACTAAAAAGATCAGCAAAAAAACCAAAAAGGGCCAAAGAATAAAGCGAGATATCTTTCTTTTGGAAAAAAGAAAGAAAAATCAAAAAAAGAAAAAAAAGAAGGAAAAAATAAGAAGAAAATCTCAAAAAAATGGGATATTGAAAAATTAAAAAAAGAAAAAGAAAGATCAAAAAGATTTCTTCTTTCATTTTTTGAATGATTTAACCACAAAAACAAGGTCGATTTTTCTGAGCAAATAATAAGGTTCAATCTTTACTTTTTCTGAAAGGTTTCCTGAAAAGCTTTTTATTTTTCCCACTAAAAGATTATTAGGCATTCTTTCTGATAACCAGGAAACAACAATATCTTGGCCCTCTATTTTTTGATCATTTTCAATAAAAATTTTTTCTAAAAAAACATTACCATTCCCCTCCCCTTTTATCAAACCAAAAATTTCTTTACCCTCGATTCTGCCAGCCAAAGAAAAATTTTTATTAGAAATCAAAGAAACAACGGAAAAATCATCAAAAACTTTTTCGATCTCTCCGACAAGGGCGAAATTTTCCAAAACGACAAACATATTTTCAGAAACACCATCTTTTTTCCCACGGTCGATTAAAATTTTATCCTCAAAAGGAAAAACAGCAATCACCTGGGCCAGCAAAAGATCCATTCTTTTTTCTTTTAAACCCAAATTTAAAGCATTCCTTAAAAACTCATTCTCCCTTTTTAGTTCTTCTTTTTCAACTAATTTCGCTTCCAAAAAATTCAATCTTTCAAAACAAGAAACATTTTCTTTTGCCAATCTTTCGTTTGTCTTTAATCTTTCAAGAAGAAAATTAAAAGAATCAGTTAAACTATCAAAAAAAAGAAAAAAAGGTTTTGAAAGAGAAAAGAAAAAATTTTTAAGGGAATTTTTAAAATAAAAAAAATTTAAAGAAAGAAAAAAAAGAAAAATAAAAATCAAAACCCATTCTCTTTTCATTAAAAAATTATATTAAATCGAGGGAAAAAAATCAAAATTTTGTGCCTTTTTGTGGCGACTACCTACTTTCTCCCCTAAAAGGGGATATCATCGGCCTTGGGCTATTTCACTGTTGTGTTCGGAATAGGAACCAGTGGGACAAGCCCAGTATAGTCGCCACAAAAAAGCACAAGGGGTATTGCTCGAAAATGCCAACTGGGGTTAACGCCCATTAGTAGTTCACGACTCTACTCCTTACGGAGCCTTCATCGCGAACCCTATCAAGCTCGTAATCTCCAAGCGGGCTCAATGAGGCCTAATCTTGGGAATGGCTTCGGGCTTGAGATGCTTTCAGCCCTTATCGCAACCCAATGTGGCTTTCCAGCCGTGCGAAAGGTTTCGACAACTGGTACACCAGAGATTGGTTCCAGAGGGTCCTCTCGTACCACCCCGGACCTCCCTCAAGCCTCAAGCGCTCACACCAGACAAGGACCGACCTGTCTCACGACGGTCTAAACCCAACTCACGCATCGCTTTAATTGGCGAACAGCCAAACCCTTGGGAGCTTCTCCACCCCCAGGATGCGACGAGCCGACATCGAGGTGCCGAACAGGGCCGTTGATGTGAACTCGCGGGCCCTACTAGCCTGTTATCCCCGAGGTAACTTTTGGCCGATGATCTCTGGCGTTCCTACGAACAACCATCGGTTCACTAACGCCTGGTTTCCCACCTGCTCTCAATGTCTTGATCGCAGTTAAGCTGGCTTATGGGTTTACCCTATCGCTCCGATTTCCATCCGGAGCTAGCCAACCTTATGCACGCCTCCGTTACCTTTTAGGAGGCAGATGCCCCATCTAAACTACCCACCAGACACTGTCTCAAAAAGATAAGATTTAAGATTTTAAATGGGTGGTGTTCCATTGTCGGCTCCATTTGGCCCGGAGACCAAACTTCATCGCCTCCCACCTACGCTCTGCACCTAAAATCATAAATCAATGTCTAGCTGTAGTAAAGATCTCGGGGTCTTTCCGTCTTGGTGCGAGTATGGGGCGTCTTTACCCCCCTCGAATTTTCACCGAGCGTCTCCCGGAGACAGTTCTCCAGTAGTGAAGCCTTTCCTGCGGGTCGGAACTTACCCGACAAGGGATTACGGTACCTTAGGACGGTCAGAGTTACCGCCGACGTTCATCTAGGGCTTAAATTGCTAAGCCTTTAGGTTAAAAACCCAAAGACCTGCAACATTAACACCTAGATACTGGTCAGGCTTCAGCTCCTATACATCCTCTTTCGAGTTATAGCAGGAGCCTGTGTTTTTAGTAAACAGTCCCCAGAGATACTTTCGCTGCGCCCTGAACCAAAACAAAGTCTTGATTCAGGGAGGTCTTATTGCGAACTTACGACCGCTTTTTTGCCGAGTTCCTTCGGGAGACATCACTCGTTGGCCTTGGTGCACTGACACCAACCCACCTGTGTCGGTTTTAGGTACGGTTTCAATCATTTTAACCCTACCAGCTTTTCCAGGCAATCTTTTGTTTTGGAATCGGTGAAATAATTTCACCTGAGGAAAACCTGTTATCCCTCCAAAACGCCAGATTGCGTCGCTGTTCAGAAAATGATTGAAGGATGGGAATATTAACCCACAACTCCTTCGGCTACGCCCGATTGGGGCTTCGCCTTAGGACCGCCTAACCCATGGCTGACGATCATTGCCATGGAAACCTTGGGTTTCCGGCCAGAAGGATTTCCACCTTCTTTGTGGTTACTCATACCAACATTCTCACTTCTCTTTACTCCATCCGGGCTTGCGCCACGGACTTCAACGCAAAGAGAACGCTTCCCTACCCTCTATTCAAAAAGAATAGAGTCCTGGTTTCGGTATTGAGCTTAAGTCCTGGGTATCTTCGGTGCTAAAACCCTCGACTAGTGAGCTGTTACGCACTCTTTAAAAGATAGCTGCTTCTAGGCCAACTTCCTAGTTGTCAAAGGGTTTCAACATCCTTGAAAACACTAAGCTCAAATTTAGGGACCTTAACCGAGGATCTGGGTTGTTTCCCTCTTGACCATAGGACGTTATCGCCCTAAGTCTGACTCCTCCAGTTTATTTTCTTGGTATTCGGAGTTTGGTTGAATTAGCTGGCATTACGCCAAGCTAACTCATCCAGTGCTCTACCCCCAAGAAACATCTGGAAGGCTAGCCCTAAAGCTATTTCGGGAAGAACCAGCTATTACCGGGCTCGATTAGCTTTTCACTTCTTGCCCCAGGTCATCCGAGGATTTTGCAACATCCACCGGTTCGGACCTCCACTTATCTTTCGATAAGCTTCATCCTGCCCAGGGCAAGCTCGCACCGGCTTCGGGTCTTACCCCATCCGCTAAACGGGCTATTCACCCTCGCTTTCACTACGCCTTAGCGAAATATTTCGCTTTGACTCGCGGATGAGATAAACTCGTTGGTTCCTGCTCCAATAGGTACGCCATCACCCTATACCAAAAAGGTATAGAGCTCTGACTTTCTTGTGGGCGTGATGGTTTCAGGTTCTATTTCACTCCCCTCACCGGGGTTCTTTTCACCTTTCCCTCACGGTACTAAGTTCGCTATCGGTGTGAAGGTAGTATTTAGCCTTGGCAGGTAGTTCTGCCTGCTTCCTGCAAGGTTTTCGCCTTACAGTACTCAAGAAAATAGCCAGCAAAAATTTTTTGAATTTCCCTTACAGGGCTTTCACCTTCTCTGGCTGACCTTTCCAGGTCATTCAGGTATTCAAAAAATTTTTGCCGAGATGTCCTCCGCTATTTTCTTACAACCCCAATCCGAAGAAAACTTCAGATTGGTTTGGGCTCCTCCCCTTTCGCTCGCCACTACTCAGGGAATGAAAAATTTTTCTCTTTTCCTCCGGGTACTGAGATGTTTCACTTCCCCGGGTATCGCCTCGCATTGCTTTTGACAATGCGATAACACGAATTTAATTCGTGTTGGGTTCCCCCATTCGGAAATCTGCGGATCACAGGTTGCCAGCACCTCTCCGCAGCTTTTCGCAGCTTGGCCACGTCCTTCATCGCCTCCTTCACCCAAGGCATCCACCATCCGCCTCTAAACTCACCCAGTTGACATTTTTGAGCAATACCAAAATCCTGATTCAATTTTTAAAGAACAACAAAATAATACTCGCATATTTTTAATGATATCAAAGAAAAAAAACTTGTCAAGAACCTTGGCATCTAAAAGATAACTAAAATCTGAATCGAAAAATCAAATCTATCAAAATCTATTGAGCTTTAACCTCCATAAATTAAAAAGATGGCAAGGACTTTCCTTGCCATCTTAAAAAAAATATTTTATTTCTTTTATTTTTATTCTTTCTCGCTTATCTTTTTTTGTAAATCTCTCAAAATATCCTCGGCAACACCTTTCCCGCCCAAACCAAAAGCCAAACCAAAAGAAATGGCAAAAGTAGCCACCAATCCAGTAAAAAGAGTGGTTACAAATTTTTCTCCGATCTTCAACTGAGAAAGGACGATCATTACTGCCAAAATATAAACTAACCATTTCAAAAAACTTCCCAAAAACGGTCCCGCTTTCAATTGGGCTTTCTCACAAAAAGAACGCACCAGTTTTTCTAAGATGTCCGCAACAATCACGGCAACGATTAGAATCAAAACAGTGATGAGAACTGTCGGAATCCAAGTCGCAAATTTTTGAAGCAATTGAGTGAATTGACTCAATCCTAAAATCTCTGTAAAAACAGAAAGCGTTAAAATAATGATAATCCATTTGACGAGCCCACCGATAAACTCAGAAACCTTCAATTTGATTCTCGCTCTCTCTAAAATTTCATGCCAACCGTAACTATCTAAAAATTCATCCAATTTTATTTTCTTTAAAATTTCAGCGATTAATTTTCCTATAGCCACCGCCAATATCCAACCAATAATCAAAACAGTCAAGCCAAACAATAATACCGGAATATAATTAAGAATCACCAAAGAGTAGTCAATAGCATTATTCAAGGGTGTCATTATTTTAAATTAGTTTCTTTAAATTTCGCGACCTTTTTGGGTCTAAAAACCTATTTTTAAATTTTAACATATTAAAAGAAAAAAACAAGAAAAAATAAAATAAAAAACATGAAAACAGAAAAAAATGAAGGAAAAATATAGATTTTTAAGGAGCCAGTGGTCGGACTTGCACCGACAACCCCCGCTTTACAAGAGCGGTGCTCTACTCTTGAGCTACACTGGCTTTTGATCGATATCTTTTTTCTTAAAACAATTTTTCTTCCAACAACAAATAATCTTTTGATTCAAAGACCCTATTTTATTATAAAGCGATAAAAGAAAAAGGGAAAGTTTTTTTAAATTTTTCTGTAAAAATAATAAAAAAGAATCGTTTTCAAAAGGATGCAAGGTTTTTATTTTTTTTTGAAAATTTTCCAAAAACAAATTCCATTTTTTCAAAAAATAAAACTCGCTTTTTTGAGCTTCGATCGGAGAAAAGGCCTTCATTTTTTGTTTAATCATTCTTTGAAGGCCAAACAAAGAAAAAACAAAAGGAATCAAAAAAACAATCTCATATCTCATACCTTTCAAATTTTACTACAGAAATTTTTTCTCCTAATTTTGCACTCGTTTCATTTATTATTTGCGATATTGTTTTTGTCGCATCTTTAATCCAGGGTTGAGAAAAAAGATCCTCAACATTTTTTGGCGCCATCGAAGCAATCTGAAGACAAAGCTCATGAGCAAGATTTTTAAAAATTTCATTTTTCGCCACAAAGTCAGTTTGGCATTCTAAATGCAAAATCACCCCAATTTTTCTGTTTGAATGAATATAAGCATCTACGATTCCCGCCTGATTTCTTTCTTTTTTTTCTTCTTTGTCTTTAAAAACTAAAAATTCTTTTTCTAAAATCTCCTTTGCTTTTTCTAAATTTCCGCCAGCTTTCATTAAGGCCTCTCGACAGGCAGATAGGGGTGCTTGGGTTTTTTCCCTTAATTCTTTAATTTTTTCAATCATTATTTTCTGATTTTTCCTTTTTTTCTTCCTTTTGATCCTTTAAAAAATTCTCAATTTTGCCCAAAACATATTTTAAGGCAGAAAGAGAATTATTCGAACAAGGAATCGGAAAATCGACTAAAGAAGGGTCAGCGTTGGTATCGCAAAGAGCCACGATTTTAATCTTTTTCCGTCTTGCTTCCTTTATAGCCAAATGATCCTTTTCTGTATTTAAAATCAAAAGAACATCGGGCAAGGAAGATAATTCTTTAAGACCGCCAAATTTTTTATTCAATTTTTCCAATTTTTTCTCTAACAATCCCCTCTCTTTTTTAGTATATTTCTTCCAGACATCGCTTTTCTTTTCTTCTTCCATTTTTTTTAACAAATCAATCCTTTCTTTGATCATTTCAAAATTAGTAAAGGTTCCTCCCAAAAAACGAAAATTGATATAAGGAAAAGACAATTTCTCGGCAAATTCCTTAACTAATTCTTGAAAGGGCGGTCTTGTTTCAACAACCAAAATTTTTTTACATTCCAAATAAGCCTCCTTTAAGAATAAAAGCGCTTTTTCAAAATATTCTTTTGTCTTTTCTAAATCAAAAAGATAAAAAGGCGTTTTCACTCCGCCAATAAAAGGCTTCATTCGCGGATGCGTTTTTGAGATAATCCGGCCCTTATCTAAATTACATTCTTTCATTTCCTCGATGTTCAAAAAATCAGATGGTAAATTCATAATTTTAATCTTATCAAAAAATAAAAAAAAATCAAGTAAGAATGAAGGGCTTTTAATTATAAAATTTTCTTAAGTAAAAGAAAAACAACGTTTAAAATCAAAAGGATAATAATAAGGATAATTTTTCTTCTTATTCTTTCCTGATAATAAGCCTCGTCTTTCATCTTTTAATAATTTTACAAGATTTTTTAAGAAAAATCAATTTTCCTCATTAAACTAAAAATCTCTTTTTCACAAAAAGAAGGAGCGACCGCTTGAAGGCCCACTGGTAAATGACCCGCTTTTCCTACGGGAAAAGAAAGAGCGGGCAATCCTGCTAAATTAACGCTCACTGTAAAAATATCAGAAAGATACATTTTTAAGGGATCTTCGATTTTTTCTCCTAATTTAAAGGGCAAAGTTGGGCTAGTGGGAATAAAAATAAAATCTACTTTTTCAAAAGCTGAGAGAAAATCTTCTTTGATTAAATTCCTTATCTGTTGGGCTCTTAAATAATAAGCGTCGTAATAACCACTCGATAAGGAAAAATTGCCAATTAGAATCCTTCTTTTTGTCTCTTTCCCAAAACCAAAGGTTCTTGTCTGAAAATAGTATTCTAAAAGATCCTTTGACTTATAGTAAATATCTTCGAAAACATTGTAACGAATACCATCATAACGCGCCAGATTGGCTGCAGCCTCACAAGAAGAAATAATATAATAACAAGGCAGGGCAAATTCTGTATGAGGAAGAGAAATTTCTTCAAATTTAAAAATTTCTTTCCATTCTTTAATCTTCTTTTCAATGACGCTCTTTACTTGGGGATCAATTTTTTCAGAAAAACATTCCCGGGGAAGGCCGATCTTAATTTCTTTAAAATCTTTTTCCTTCTTTTTTATCTTTTCTAAATCAACAGAAGTTTGATCAAAATCATCTTTCCCCTTAATCACTTCGAAAAATGCCTCACAATCTTTAAGGTTCTTTGTCATCGGACCAATCTGGTCGAAAGAAGATGCAAAAGCAATGAGACCAAAACGAGAAACGCTTCCGTAAGTCGGTTTTAAACCAAAAATACCACAAAAAGAAGCAGGTTGACGAATGGAACCACCAGTATCAGAACCCAAGGCACCCAAAACAAAACCAGCAGCAACAGCTGCAGCCGAACCACCAGAGGAACCACCCGGCACCCTTTCTAAATCCAAGGGGTTTTTTGTCGGAAAAAAAGCAGAATTTTCTGTTGAAGAACCCATCGCAAATTCATCTAAATTTGTTTTACCCAAAATGATGGCTCCCTCTTCTTTTAGTTTTTTGACAACAGTGGCATCGTAGGGCGAAACAAAATCTTTCAGAATTTTCGAACCAGCAGTGCATTTAATATCCTTGATTAAAATATTGTCTTTAATGGCCACGGGAAAACCTGCTAAAAAAGGCAATTCTTTTCCTTGAAAGATTAATTCATCGATTCTTCGAGCGCTCTTTCTCGCCAATTCTTCAGTGATCGTCAAAAAAGAAGAAATTTTTTTGTCTTCTTTTTCAATTTTCTCCAGAAAAAAATCGACAATTTCTTTACAAGAAAACTCTTTCTTTTTTAACCCTTCTTTTATTCGTTCAAAATCAAAGGATTCAAAGTTCATAAGATTTTCTTTGTCATAAAAAAATTATCCTTCCTAAAAGGAGAAGCGCTTCTTAATTTTTCCAGAGAAAAATCAATTTCCTTTTGCTCTTTATCGCTTCTTAATTCTTGGATCTTCTTTTTCTCGTGAAAGAAAAAAGAAGATTCTTTTAATGGCAGTTTTTTTATTTGCTTCACATAAGATAAGATTAAAGAAAAATCTTCGGAAATTCTTTCCATTTCCCTTCCCTCTTCCTTGAAATATGATAGATTAAAAATTTCTTTGATTAATTTTTGAAAATTCATTTTTTATTCTTCAAATTCTTCTTCCTCTACTAAAACACTTCGATAATTATCGATTTCTTCCAAGATTTTTCCTACTCCTTTAATCACTGCGATCAAAGGATCTTGAACAACAGTTGTTTTTAAACCGGTTTCTTTCTGAATCAAGGAGTCCAAACCCCTTAAAAGAGAACCACCTCCAGAAAGATAAATACCATTTTTAATGATATCGGAAATTAATTCGGGTGGTGTTTCTTCAATAATAACTTTTAACTCATGAACGACTTGTTTTAAGGTTTTCTCCATTGCCTTTCTTATTTCTTCTCCAGAAACCGTGATCTCTTGGGGCAAACCAGAAACAATATTACGACCCCGCATCACAAAACTCTTTTCCTCTTTCAAGGGCAAGGCAGAACCAACAGCGATTTTTGCATCTTCAGCGGTTCTCTCGCCAATGGCCAACTTATACCTTTCCTGAATATGCTGAACAATATCCTCGTTCAATCTATCTCCTGCTAATTTTAAAACTCGTGCCAAGACAATACCGCCCAAAGAAATAACAGCAATCTCAGAAGTTCCGCCTCCGATATCAACGATTAAATTTCCCATCGCTTCCTCAACTGGCAACCCAACACCAATGGCTGCAGCAAAAGGTTCCTCGATTAAAAAAACTTCTTTGGCTCCAGCGCCCTTGCCTGCCTCCCAGACCGCTCTCTTTTCAACTTCGGTCAAACCGCAAGGAATGGCGATAACCAATAAAGGTGAAAAAAGAGATTTTCTTTTTATTTTTTGCAAAAAATAATGAATCATCAATTCTGTTGCCTCAAAATCAGAAACGACTCCATTCCTTAAGGGTCTGATGGCGCTAATATGCGAAGGAGTTTTTCCGATCATTTTTTTGGCTTCGTTTCCCACAGCCAACATCTTTCCTGTTTTTTTATTGATAGCAACAACTGAAGGTTCTAAAAAAAGGAGACCCTTTTTTTTGACATAAATCTTACAATTCGCGGTTCCCAAATCAATTCCTATTCCTTCTTGAAAAAATTGATTAATTTTTTTTAAAACCATATTTTAATAAGCATAAGCAAAAATCCATTTTCTCTTTGCCTCTCTTTGACAAAAAATACATTTTTCTTGCTCCTCTTGACTCTCATTTTCTAAAGGCAAACATCTTGTTGTTGCCTTTGTTTTTTCTTTGATTTTTAACTCGCAATCTTTTTGTTCGCACCAGAAAGCTTTGACAAACCCTTTTTTCTTTATCAAAAAATCTTCAAAATCATCCTTCTTAAAAACCTCGAACGTATTTTCTTTCAATAATGCCTGACTTTTTGAAAAAAGATTTTTTTGAATTTCTTCTAATTTATTTTTTACCACTTTTTCCAAAGAAGAAAAGGGCAAAATTTCTCTTTTTCTTTCGTCTCTTTTTACGATCGTTAATTTTTTTTCTTCGATTTCCTTTTTACCGATCTCGATCCTTAAAGGCACGCCCTTCAATTCCCATTCGTTAAATTTCCAACCAGCTGATTTTTCTCTGTCTAAATCTGATTTTACCCGAAAACCTTTTTCTTTCAAAAAACTCTCAATTTTTTTTGTCTCTTTCTCTAAAATGATATTGCTCTTTTCATCCTTTGTAAAAATAGGAATCAATAAAATCTGAAAAGGAGAGATCGAGGGCGGAAAAATGAATCCCTTTTCATCTTGATGGACCATTAAAAGAGCGCCGATACTTCTAGTACTCAATCCCCAACACGTTTGCCAAACAAACTCTTCTTTTTTTTCTCTGGTTTTAAATTTTATGTTAAAAACCCTTGAAAAATTCTGGCCTAAATTATGAGCGGTACAAGATTGAAGCGCTTTTTTGTCTTTTAAAAGAACCTCAAAAGTAAATGTTTCTTTGGCGCCGGGAAATGTTTCTAATTCTGATTTTTTTCCCAAAACACCTGCCAAGGAAAGTTCTTTTTCGTAAAAATCCCGGTACATTTTTAAAACCTCGCTTATGTGCTCTTTGGCTTCTTTTTCGGTTTCATGACAGGTATGGACTTCCTGCCACAAAAATTCAGTTGTCCTCAAAAAGGGACGGGGTCTTTTTTCCCAACGCACAACATTGACCCACTGATTAATCTTTAAGGGTAAATCTCGCCAAGAATGAATCCATTTTGAAAAGGTTTCATAAATAATCGTTTCCGAGGTCGGTCGGACAACCAACTTTTCTTTTAATTCTTTTCCGCCAGCAATGGTCACCACAGCCAATTCTGGAGAAAATCCTTGAACATGTTCTTTTTCTTTTTTTAATAATTTTTCGGGAATAAAAAGAGGAAAATAAACATTCTCAACATCAAGAGATTTTATCTTTTCGTCTAATTTTTTTTGAATTAATTCCCAAAGAGCAAAACCATAAGGTCTGAAAATAATCGTTCCCTTTACGGGCGCATAATCAAACAACCCTGCTCTTTGAGCCAGATCAAGGACATGGTTAAAAAAAACTTCTTTTTCTTCCCTCATTTTTTTTCTTCAAGGATCTTTTTTATCAATTGAGAAACCAAAGAGGGATCTGCCTGTCCAGAAACTTTTTTCAAAACCTCCTTCATTAAAAGACCAAAATTTAATTCTTTGCCAGAAAGTTCTTTTATCGTTTCTCTAATAATTTTTTCCAAATCCTCTTCTGACAATTGAGGGGGTAAATATTCTTTTAAAAATTCTATCTCTTTTTCTTCTTTTAAGATTAAATCTTCTCTTTTTGCTTTTTTAAAATTCTCGATTGCCTCTTTTCTCTTTTTGATTTCAGAGATAATGATTTTAAAAATCTCCTCTTTTTCTAAAGCAGTTTTTTGAGTTAATTCTTCCTCTTTTAAAGAAGGTTCCTTTTTTAACAAAAGATATCTTTTCTCTACTTCTTTTTTTGAAATTTCATTCAGAACTAAACGCAAAACCGAAATTTTAATCTCGTCTTTTTCCTTGATCGCCAACCAAAGATCCTTTTGAATTTTTTCTTTCATTAATTTTTATATCTTTCCCAACTTTTTCAATAATTGTAATTCTCTAATTTTTTTCTCTCGATAAAGCGCTTTTTCTTTCTTTTTCGTTTCAGATAAATTCCTGTCTTTAAACAATCTCTTTTTTGCCTCTCTGATGATCCCACTTTTGGAAATCTTTTTTGTAAATCGATAAACCAAGTCTAAGGGTGTTTCTTTTGCTTTTTTTCTGACGACTAAAGCCATATTTTTAAGGAAATTTTTGATTCTCTAATTGATGTTTTGTTTTCCAACCAGCCAAAAAATGGAAATGAAGGTGATCGACCAATTGACCCGCCTCCCTTCCAACATTAATGGCAATTTTATAACCTTTTTTATTTAATCTCAATTTTTTGGAAATTTTTTGAATGACAAAGAAAACTTGGCTTATTAATTCTTTATCTTCTTTTTTTAAATTTTCTAAAGAAGAAATATGTTTTTTGGGCACGATCAAAACATGAAATCTGGCTTTGGGATTAATATCGTGAAAACAAAGAAAATCTTTGTTTTCAAAGACAATTTTAGCAGGCAATGTTTTTTCAACGATTTTACAAAAAATACAATTCTTCATCTTTTTTTAATTTCTTCAATTACCTTTTCCATTTTCACCAAAACCTGAGTTCCTTCTTTCATCTTTCTGATTAAAACCTTTCCTTCTAACGCCTCTTTCTGGCCAATGATCAAACAATAATCTGCCTTTAGTTTATCCGCTAACTTTAATTGCGATTTTAAAGAATCCTTTCCCATTCCAGAAAAGAACTTAATCTTTTCCCGATAGAGTTCTTCCATCAATTTTAAGATCTTAACCTTTGCCGCGTTTCCTAATAAAACCAAAAAAACGCTAATGTGTTCCTCTTTGGGCAAAAACAATTTTTCTCTCTTTAAAATTTCTATCAATCTTTCCAAGCCAAAAGCCGCGCCCACCGCAGGTATTCTCTCTCCTCCCAAAGTATGAATTAAATTATCATATCTTCCGCCAGAAATCAAGGCCAATTTCTTTTCCTCTCTCTCCTCGTTTTCTTTTTTTTCTTCAAAAATTTCAAAAACGGTTTTGGTATAATAATCCAACCCCCGAACTAAAAACGGATTAAAGCTATAAGGATAATTTAAATTATCGAGCATTTCTAAAAAAGCAGTAAAATGCGATTTGCATTCCTCGCAAAGAGAATCAACAATTTGAGGCGCATTTTTAATTATTCTCTGGCATCCCTCCTCTTTACAATCTAAAACCCTTAAAATATTTTCTTTTCTTCTTACTTTGCAATTTTCGCAAAGCTCTTTATCGTATGATTTTAAATAACGATTTAAAATTTTTTTGTAATTTTCCTGACAATTATGACAACCAATGCTATTGACCTCAACGATCGCATTCTTTATTTTTAACTCTTTTAAAAAATTAAAAAAAATCTGCAAAATTTCAACTTCCAAACCCGGATCCTCGCCATTAATAATTTCAAGACCCCCTTGCCAAAACTGACGATACCTTCCTGCCTGCGGTCTTTCATAACGAAAGAAAGGTCCAAAATACCACAATCTTACTGGTTGGGGCCATTCCTTTAAACCATTTTCAATATAAGCGCGACAAATCGCAGAGGTTCCTTCAGGTCTCAAGGCCAAAATATCGCCACCCTTTGTTCTAAAACAATACATCTCTTTTTCGCAAATATCCGTTACTTTTCCCACACCCTTTAAAAAAAGATTAGCATCTTCTAAAATAGGCGTTTCGATACGAGAAAAATTATAAAATTCAACTATTTTTTTAAATGTGTTGAAAATAAGGTCAAAATAATAAAAATCTTCTTTTAAAAAATCGTTCGTTCCTTTCGGTCTTTGAAATTTAATTTTGGACATTAAAATTAAAAGTTGGTGTTTTTATTACCTCTAAAGCAGGCAGAGGCAAAATTTTCCAACTAAAGACCTTGAAAACGGCGCGACCGACAATGAGGTCTCTTTTTACTGGCCCAAAAATCCTAGAATCTAAAGAAGAGGGCCGATTATCTCCTAAAACAAAATATTCATCGTTTCCTAAAGTGATTTTCGTCTCTGGAAAAGTGGAAATATTTTTCAAGTAATCCTCTTTTAGAATTTTTTCGTTAATGAAAATATTGCCACTTTTAATCTCAACAGTTTCACCAGGCAGGCCAATCACTCTTTTGATAAATTTTTGAGAAGGATTCAAGGGATATTTAAAAATAATTACTTCTCCCCTTTGGGGTTCGCGAAAACGAAAAGTTAACTCATCAACGATTAAATAATCGCCAGTGGCAAAATGAGGCGACATTGAAGCACCTTGAACCAAAAATGGTTGAAAAACAAAAATTCTAATGGGTAAAACAATAATCCCTGCCAAAATCGCAGATTTCAATATTTCTAATAATGAGTGAAAAAAATCTTTTCGCATGGAATAAAAGATAATATATTTTACCATTTTTTTTATTTTTTTTCAAGATTAAAAAATTTTGTTTTTTTATGACCTTTGCTATAATAAAATATGGCTTTTTTAGAATACAAAACTGAGCTATTTACTGGCATTCGACCAACGGCTGACCTTACCATCGCCAATTATTTGGGCGCCATTTTGCCAATTGTTAAACTCCAAAAAGAAAATAAATCAAACCTTGTCTTTATCGCTGACCTTCATGCTATCACAGATAATGAACCCAAATTAATCAAAGAATACGTTCAAAATACACTGATTGATTATTTGGTTCTGGGTATTGATCCTGAAAAAACAAAAATCTATCTTCAGTCAGCGATCGAAAAAGAACTTTCTTTTTTTACCTTTCTTTTGAGCAGACATATTAGCGTCGCTGAACTTTTAAGAGTTCCAACCTTAAAAGAAAAAATTAAGCAAAAATTAAAGAAAAATATAAAACCAGAAAACGCCAACACTTTTCTTTTTTTGTACCCGGTATTGATGGCTGGAGATATTCTCATTAATCGGGCAAAAAAAGTACCAGTCGGCGAAGACCAACTCCCCCATCTTGAAATAACACGATTAATCGCTCGTCGCTTTAACAAAAAATACGGACCTCTATTTCCCTTACCCCAAACACTAAAAATAAAAACGATTAGAATCCTTTCTTTGAAAGGAAAGGAAAAAATGAGTAAAAGCCTGCCTGAAGGTGCTATTTTTTTAAACGATGACCCAAAAACAGTGGCCCAAAAAATCAAATCAGCTCAAACTGCTTTCGAAGGCCAAATGACAGAAAATCTAAAAAGTTGTATTCTCATTGCTAAAAGTTTGGCAAAAACAAAAAACGAAATTGAAACGATAGACCAAATGATTAAAAATCATTTAGCAGGCAAAAAAATAATGAAAGAATTCAAAGAAATGCTGACCAAAATTGTCCAAAATTTTTTAGCAGAATTCCAGGAAAAAAAGCAAAAAATTTTAAAAGAAAAAGATTATCTTTCTTTTATTTTGACTGAAGGAAATAAAATCGCTAAAGAAAACGCTCTCGAAACCCTCGAAGCAACCAAAAAAATTCTTTATCAGGGTTAAAATGAATTATTACTAATCTTTTTTTCAAACTATCTTCTTTATTTTAAGTTATTTAATTCAAAATTTTTCCTTTTATTTAAAATTTCTTTAAAATACTTTGGTAAAATTTTCTTTTTAATTTTTTTTATATTTTTCGGTTTTGAATAAAAATAATCTCTTTTTAAATCCGCCCCGCTTTTTCTGCCCTTGAATTTTTCAAGATCTATTGAAACTATGTAAAAAGGCAACGAAAAATTTTTAAGTTTCGATTTTGAGCAGACCGAAAAAAGTTTAAATAAAATGAGAAAAAACTTTACAAATTGGCTGCGGGGGCTGGATTCGAACCAACATCAACGGCTCCAAAGGCCGCTGTCCTACCGTTAGACGACCCCGCAAGATAATAATTTATTTTAACAAATTTACGATTGAAACAAAAGCCAATTCTAATGGTAATTGGGGCAAAACAGAATATCTCATTTTTCCAAGAGTTAAAATTAAAATCTCTAAAATCTTCCTCAAATCTTCTTCTTTTAAATTTTGGGCCCATTGATAAATCTTTTCAATTTGCTCTTCGGTCAATTCCCTCTCAAAATCCTCGATTCTCTCTTGAACAATTTTCGCCTCTAAAATTTTTTGAAAAGCCAAAATTATCTTTTTTGCGAGTTCTTCAAAATTTATTCCTTTTTCGTACAATTCGTTCAAATAAAAAACTGCTTCCTTTAACTTCTTTTTTAAAAGAAAATCGACGATTTTAAAAACAATCTCTGAGGGCACATAACCAATCATCAACCTAACTTCTTCTAAAGTAATTTTTTTGTCCTGACCGAAAACAGTAAATAGTTGATCTAAAAGATTTTGAGCGTCTCTCAAAGAACCTTCAGCGTTTTGAGCAACCAATTCCAAAACGCCGTTTTCAGTTTCAATCTTTTCTGCCAAACAAATTTTTCTCAAATTTTCCACAATATCTTTAATTTTTAATCTTTTAAAATCAAACCTTTGACAACGAGAAAGAATCGTCGGAATCATTTTATGAACCTCTGTGGTTGCCAGAATAAAAATGGCATGAGCGGGCGGTTCTTCTAAAGTTTTTAAAAGAGCGTTTGCTGCATCTTTGCTCAATTGATGGGCTTCGTCTAAAATAAAAACCTTGTATTTCAAAGATGTTGGCGAAAACTTAATTCTTTCTTTGAGATCTCTAATCTCCTCAATTCCCCTTTGAGAAGCAGCATCGATTTCTATCAAATCAAGGCTTTTTCCTTCATTGATTTCTTGACAAGAAGGACACTGATCGCAGGGTTCAAATTCTCCTTTTTTTCTTTTTTGACAATTAATCGCCTTGGCAAAAATCCGAGCCAGGGTTGTTTTGCCAACGCCCCGCGGTCCGGAAAATAAATAGGCATGAGAAATCATCTCTTTTTTAATAGCATTCTTTAAGGTCTGAACAACGTATTCTTGATTCGTAAAATCTTGAAATTTTTTTGGCCGATATTTGCGATAAAAAACGCCAGGCATTTATTTTTCGAAAACAAAAATTTTATATCCTAAAAAATTCCAAGCAGCGACCGCGATCGCTGCGAGAATAACAGATATCGTTTCCCACAAGGTTAAAGGTATGTTAAAGAGAGGACCGATGAGCACAAAGAAAAAATAAAAAATCGTCACGTTAAAAACCATACCCAAAATTGTCACTAAATAGAATTTCAAAATCTCTTTTCCCATGCCAACCTTTTCCCTTTTTTCAAAGGCCCAAAATTTATTCAACCAATATTTAAAAAATGTCGAAACCAAAAAAGATACAGCTTTAAAAGAAGCGATCAGCCAACCAAAAGAAAAAGGCAAAAAAAATCTTAAACCCTTAAAAACAACCAAATCGCATAAAGTCGCCAAAATGCCTGTCAATAAAAATTTTCCTCCTTGAAAAAAAATAGCGAATTTTTTGCCGATTAAAAAAGAAACCCACAAACCCAAAACCGACAAAAGAGGAAAAATCAAAAAAATAAAAATTTCTATTTTTTTATAAAAGAGAAAACCCTCTAAAAATCCTTTGGCTAAAAAAGAAAGACCCAAACCAGAAAGCAAAGCTAAAAAAATATCAATTTTTTTCATTCTTGTATTTTAAATTCTTTTTTGAAAAAAATCAAGAAAACTATTCTTCGGGCGGGAAATACAAAAGATACCTCTTTTCTTTCTCTTGCTCGAATAATACCTTTGCTTTTTCAAAAAACTTGCTTTTGAAAACGCCCACTTTCCAAAAATCGCCCAAACCCTTGTCTAATAACATATAATAAATTCCCTTTTCTTGTAAAGCCCGGACATCGCCCTTTCTCAAAATTTCTTTTATTTCTCTTTCTCTTTGATCCCAACCCGAGAGCCCATGCGACCAAAGATAATTTGAAAAACCCACGTATAAGTTTCGGCCAGCGTAAAAAGCAACGATATCATCAATGTTTCCGGTAGAAAGAATGTAAGCGTTTTTAGGTAAATTTTCTTTAATAAAATCTCCGATTTTCCTCAAAAAAGGATCGATATCGCGATAACAAAAATAGTTATTTTTCACATGAAAATATCCCAAAACTAAATCAGAAAAACCGGGTAAAACAATCAAAAAGACCAAAAACGCAATTCCTCCTGTAAAATAAGAACCAAGAATCAAATCCCTTTTTTTATCTTCTAACAATTCCTTCAAGAAAAAAGTTGAAAAAATGGCAGCAAAAAACCAAAAATAAAACAAAATCTTATTGTTGTCAAAATCGCGCGGAGCGAAAAGAAAAAGATTGGGCATAATCAATAAAGACAAGGAAGCCAAAAAAGATTTTTTCAAAAAAGGAGAGAAACGATTCAAGTATTTTAAAGAACAAAAATAAAAAATCAAAAGAAAACCAAAGTTTTTAAGGTAAAAAATCAAAAGAGAGTCTCCATAACCTTTAGCCAACCAACCGGTCTTTAAATAGAAGAAATTTCTTAGCAAAGAAACCTTTCCACCGCCAGCATCGCTAAAAAAAATAAAAAATGGCCAAGAAAAGGAAAAAACTAAAAGAAAAAAGAAAAGCCAAATTTTTTTCTTTTCTTGTAAGAAGAAAAAAACAGCCATAAAAAAGAAAAGGGAAATTAAACTATGTAAATGAGCAAAATAAAAAAGCGGAATGAAAATTGAATACCTTAAAAAAGAAAACTCTTTGCCATAAAAAAAAATGCCCATCAAAACCAGCAAAAAAAGCCCAAAACCATAAATAAAAGGTCTTTGCCAAACAAAAAAATTAAAAAAAGTTGTTCGCCAAGGAATGCCGTTTTTTATCAAAAGCCCAGGAATTTCTTCTTGATGGCATTCGCCAAACATCTCATAGCAAGAAAACTCCTGGTATGAGGTGCCGCCCTGTTGCAAAAAAACAACGTTAAATGTTTGGGGCCAATTTAAAAAAGCCAAGCCCGAGCCCAAAAAAATGAAAAAATAACAAACGATCGCCCATTTTAAAGGAAAAAATCTTTTTAAAAAAGCGATCAACATTAAGGAAACAAAAAGAATCGTCAAAACTTGAGGAAAATAAAAAGAAAATTCTTCTCTGGCGCCCAAACGTCGGGGAATCGAAGAGAAATAATCAGCAAAAAAAGTATAAGTTAAATTTTTGTCTTTAAACAAAGGATGTTCTAAAGAAAAAGGTTCCCTTTCGGAAAAAACGCGAAAAAGAGTTAAATGTAAAGCAGTATCAAAATAAGAATGATAAAAAGAAACGCAGCTTCCGCCCAAATATTTTTTAAAAAGATTCTTGTTTAAATATAAAAAAGAAAAAAGAACTGAAAGAAAAAGGAGAAAAAGAAAAAAAGTAATCTGTTTTTGTTCTATTATAAGCTTAATATTTTTTAATTTTTCTTTCAAAAAAGAAGGGTTTAAAAAAGGAAAAATTTTTTTTATTTTTTTTAGTTGCCAAACGAAAAAAAATAGAATAAAATAAAGAATTAAAAAAACAAAGACAAAAAAGATTGTTTTAGTTTCTGAATGAAAGAATAAGGAAAAAAGAAGAACCGAGTATCCCAAAAATAAAATTCCCAAAAAGCCACCAAAGGCAATTCTTTCAAACAAAAAAAACTTTGATTTGGGATCAAAAAAACGAATCAAAGAAAAACCAAAAAATATGCTTAAAGAAAACAGTAAAACAGAAAGAATTTCACTGATCATTTTTCTTTTTTTGTTCTCAATTACCTTAATTTCTCGACTTTATCTTTTTGGTTATCCTTCAGAAGTCGTTTTCGACGAATTCCATTTTGGAAAATTTGTTAATGCTTATTTAAAAAACGAATCCTTCTTTGATATCCATCCGCCACTGGGCAAATTAATCATTGCTGGTTTTACAAGAATATTCGCGTCTTCTCTTCCCTGCTCTTTTCAAGAAATCGGTCAAAAATGTCCTCCTCTTACTTTTTATCTTTTAAGAACACCAGTGGTAATCGCTGGAATTTTGTTAATACCAATATTTTATCTTTTTTTAAAAGAATTGACAAGCTCAAAAATAACGGGTTTTATCGGCGCTTTTCTCTTAATCATTGAAAACGCTTTTGTTGTTCAATCGCGCTTTGGATTGCTCGACATTTTTTTAATTTTTTTTGGTTTTTTAGGACTCTATCTTTTTTTAAGGTTTAATCAAAAGAGAAATTTCTTCTTTTTATTTTTTAACGGTCTTTCCTTGGGCGCCTCTTTATCAATAAAATGGACGGGCGCTGGTTTTTTTGCGATTTTTCTCTTTCTCTTAATTTTCAAAAATAAAGATCAATGGAAAGAAAAATTAAAATATCTCATTTTAATTTCTCTCCCCTTTCTTTTTGTTTATTTATTTTCTTTTTGGATCCATTTTAAACTTATTCCGAATCAAAGCGAAAAAAAAGTCTTCTACGAGCAAGCGCTTTTCGTTGGCGAAGATTTCGAAAATTTAAATTTTTTTCAAAAGATCTTCCGCATAAACAAAATAATGTTTTCTTCCCAAGAAACGCTAAAAGATGTTCCCCATCCTTATCAATCAGATCCTTTTTTCTGGCCTTTAATGGAAAAACCAATTTTCTATTGGCTCAAAGACAAAAAACAAATCTTTTTGATCGGCAATCCTTTATTGTGGTATAGCTCGAGTTTTTCTTTTCTCTTATTAATAATGACTTTTATTTTCAAAGAAATCAAAAAATTTTTTCAATATTCTTATTTTCTCATCTTCTTTTTTCTCTTTTCCTTTTTAATCAATTACTTGCCCTTCTTTTTCATTCAAAGATCGCTTTTCCTGTACCATTACTTAGCTCCCTATTCTTTCTTGATCGCAAACCTTGCTTTTTTAATCGAAAAAATTAGAAAAAAAAATCAATTCATTGCCTTAACTTTTTTGGCAATTTTCTTTCTTTCTTTCTTTAAAAATTTTGCCATTACTTACGGATTGTAAATCACTTTAAAATCTTGAGGGTCGATTTTTAATTTTGAGCCCGGAGCAACTTTATTTTCTAAGAGAAAAAGGGCCAAGGGATTTCCCACTTTTTCTTGAATAACCCTTTGCATCTCTCTGGCGCCAAACTCTGGCTTAAAAGAAATTTCAACGATTTTTTCTTTCAAATCTTGGGTGATAATAAAATCAATCTCTCTTTCTTTTAATTTTTTTTGCAATTTTTTCAAGAGTAAATCAGCGATCATTAATAAATCTTCCTGAGAAAGAGGTCGAAAGATGATGACGCCATCGAAACGGTTCAATAATTCTGGCCGAAAAACTGAATTTTCAACGAAAAAATCTATTAACCTTTCTTTTAAAACATCTAACGCCTCTCCTTTTTTCACTGCCTCAAAAATCATTTGATATCCCGCGTTCGAAGTGGCAATGATAATCGTGTTCCTAAAATCAACTTTCCTTCCCCAACCATCGGTCAGATGTCCTTCGTCTAAAACCTGCAAAAAAAGATTAAAAATATCTTTGTGGGCTTTTTCGAATTCATCCAATAAAATCAAAGAAAAAGGATTTTCTCGAACCGGCGTTGTCAATAATCCTTCTTGACCTTCGGCGCCCAATAGCCGGGGAATATCTTCTAACCTTTGAAATTCAGACATATCCAAACGAATGATTTTTTCTTCAGAGCCAAAATAAATTTCAGCCAAGGCCTTTGCGGTTTCTGTTTTTCCAACACCCGTTGGTCCCAAAAAGAGAAAAGAGCCCATCGGACCTTTTCTCAACTGAACACCAGTTCTTGCCCTTCTTAAGGCGTTGGAAATTTGAAAAATGGCTTCGTTTTGGTCAACGATTTTTTGATGCAACAAATTTTCTAAATCCAAAAGAACCTCTTTTTCCTTTTCTTCAATGTCTGTTAAAGGAATTTCTGTTTTTTGAGATAACATTTTTTTTACATCGTCTGACAAAATAACTTTCTTTTTTTCTCTTTTGGCATAGATAAAGAGTTCATCTAAAAGATCGATGGCTTTTTCTGGAAAAGAAAGCGAGGGTAAATATTTATCCGTTAAAAAAACAATATCTCTTAAAGCAGGAAAAGAAACAAAAATTTTATACCTGTATTTTGCCTCTAATCTCAAAGCCCTTTCTCCTAAAATCCACATCGTTTCTTGAGGAGTAACTTCTTTTATTTCAATCTTTTGGACAAATCCCGACAATTCTGGTTTTTTTTCAATATTACGATGGAGACCTTCAAAAGTGGTAATGCCAATGAATCGAAATGAAGGATAGGGAATGTATTTTCCCAAAAGCCCGCTGATTTCTACAACGCCCGGCCTCCTGCCCAATTCTCCTTCAACACCAATAAAATTGTGCAAATTATCTAAAACCAAAATAACATTTCCCGCGGTGGTTGCCTCGTAAAAACAACGATCGATTAAAAACTCTGCTTCTTGAATAGAATTACTCGAAGCAATCACTTTGGCTAAATCAAAATACAATATTCTCTGGTGATTTAAATTTTCCAAACTTTGGCCTAAAAAAGAACGACGAGCGAATTCTTCAACAATACTGCGCCGACCGCTACCGGAATTTCCCACGATCAAAACATCGTTTTTCTCGAGGCCAGCCAACATCCTTTCTAATTCCTCTACCTCTTTTTGGTGGGCGAAAATTTTCTTGAAACCTTCTTGTTTTAATAAAAAAAAGATATTCAAAGAAAAATTATCTAAAGTCGGAGTAAAACCCTCGGCTAAATCCCGGCCCAGAGAACCCCATTTTAAAAGATTTTCTTTTTCCCAAAATTTCTTTTCTTTTTCAATGTTGCTTTTTAAGTATTCGTACCATTCGATCAACCAATCAAAATCTTCTTTTTTCAAAAGAAATTTTATTCTTATTTGCTCCAAATTTTCATTCTCTTTCAAAATGGCCCAAAGCAAATCCGAAATCGAAACCTCTTTTTTGTTAAGCGAAATCGCTCTCTCAATCGCCTTTTTAATCACCGATTGAAAATCCTGAGAAAAAATTTCATTTTCGTTTTCTTCTCTTTGAAGATAACTTTCCAACAAAAAAGAGTTAATTTTTTGAAGGTCTAAAAGTTGGCGATTAAAAATAAAACTCAAATCTTTTTCAACCTTAAAAAGAGAAATGAACAAAAGAGAAGAATCGATAAAATTTTTCTTTTTTCTTTCTTTTTCTTTAAGGGCAAAATAAATCGCTTTTTGGCAATCAAAATTTAAAAAATCAGCCAGATTTTGATTTTCAGACAAAAAAGCGTTTTTAATATCAAGTTCTTTCAATTTTTTCTTTAATTTTATTTCAAAAAAAAGATAGAAATAAGAGAAAAGATAAAAAAGAAAAAGAAAAAAAACAAAAAGAGAAAAAGAAAAATAAAGAGAAAGCAGGGCGAAAATCAAAAAGAAAAACTTAAAAACCTTAAAGAATTTAAACCAAAAATTTTCTTCTAAAATAACAAAGGGCCAGGTTTCTATTTTTTCTGGAAAAAAATTAAACATATTTTTAATAAAAATATTCTTTTAAAAAATCAAAAAAAGAAAAAACAATCGAGGGTTTCAAAAATAAAAAAAACCAAAAAAAAGGAAAAAAAAGCCAAGAGAACAAAAGAAAAGCGCCTAAAAACAATAAAACCAATTCAGAAATCAAAGCAAAAATCACAAACACCAAGCGGACAATGGCTCCCAAAATACGAGAAAAAAGATTGCTTATTAAAACCTCAATAATGGCGCCGAGATTAAACCCGCGAGGATAAGCCCAGACAATCCTTTTCCAAGGCGAGAAAAAAGTTAATATTATATTTTTAAAAGAGAAAAAATAGAGAGAAAACCATAAATAATTTTTCCAAACATGAATAATTTTTTTGGGAATATCAAGAAAATGGAATTCGATTAATTTTCTAACGATGTTTAAACTCGCCATTTTTCCGCGTTTAAATTAATCAATTTCAATCCCATGGCGACCATCTGACCTGAAGCAAAAATCAAAATAAAAATAAAAAGAGAAAAAACAGAAAGATTCAAAAATTTATTTACCTTTTCCTCGGGGAGGATTTCAGAAAGCGCTTCTTTAAAAGCGATCTGGCTTTGAATCTGTAAAATTTTTTCAGGATCTAAATTTTTTTGAGAAATTGTCCTTTCTTCTTTTCTTTCTCGAATCGTTTCCTTAAAAATCAATGGCGGATTTTCTTTTCCAAAAAAAACTTTAAAAGAAAGGTAAAGGGAGAAAAAAACAAGAGAGACACCGGTCAAAATCAAAAGAAAACCCAAAAATTTCAAGAAAAACTTTCCCATATCTTTATTTTATCTCTTTTTTCTTTTAAAACAAGATGAAAAATTTAAAGAGAAAATTTAACCATCCTCGTTTTTTTAAATTGATCTTTTAAAAACGAAATCCTTTTATACCCTTCTCTCGCAAGAATTTTCTTTATTTTCTCTTTCTGAAAAGGATCGATTTCCATAAAGACAGTGCCTCCTTTTTTTAAAAAATTCTTTGCCAATTTCAAAAATTTCTTTATAATTTCTAATCCCTCTTTTCCGCCATACCAAGAAATTTTATTTTCCCCTAACCTGACGCTTTCTTGAACTTCTTTTAAATATTCTTTGGCAACATAAGGCGGGTTGGCAAAGATAAAATCATATCTTTTATTTTTTAGTTTTTTGTTTTTAAAAAGATCTGATAAAAAAAGAGAAAAACGAAAATCAGGAATTTTATTTTTCTTTAAGTTTTCCTTTGTTTCTTTCAGGGCAAAAGGATCAATATCGATAAAATCAACCTTAAAATTTCTAAAATTTTTTAAAAGGGAAATGCCAATACAACCCGTGCCGCAAAAAATATCGAGAACCATTTTTTTTCCTTTGATTTTCTTCTTTTTCAATTTTTCAATAACTTTTTTGACCCAATATTCTGTTTCAATCCTTGGTTGAAAAACCTTGCCTTTAATTTTAATTCGAAGGTCGAGAAATTGTTTTTCCATCATCTATTATAATACCAAAAAATTTGCTTTTTTTAAAAAAATGAATAAAATTAAAAAAGATGGAAGAAAAAATAATTATTAGTCTGGGAGGATCATTGGTTTTCCCCAAAAAAAACAAAATCGACCTTTCTTTTTTAAAAAAATTTAAAAAGATTATCCTTTTTCTCTTGAAAAGAAAAAAGAAAATCGCCTTGGTTGTTGGCGGAGGCAAAATCGCAAGAATCTATCAAAAAGCGCTTTTATCGTTCGACCCCAATCAAGAAATGGCAGATGAAATAGGAATTATTTTGACCCGCGCCAATGCCTTTTTGGTCAAATCGCTCTTTCGAGAAAAGGCAGAATTTCTAAACTGGAAAAATAAGATATTTTTCAAAAAAAGGATTATTGTCTTTGGCGGAAAAAAACCTGGTTTTTCAACTGACTATTGTACAGTTCTTTTGGCAAAAATGCTTAAAGTGAAAAAAATCATCAATTTAAGTAATGTTGATTTTATTTATACCAAGGATCCAAGAAAATTTAAGGATGCCAAACCGATTAAAGAAGAAAGATGGGAAAAAATCGAAAAAATCCTCGAAAAAAAATGGCGTCCAGGCCTTTCCCTGCCTTTTGATCCTTTGGCTTTTAAATTAGCGAAAAAAGAAAGGATAATTCTTTATTTTTTAAACGGAAAAAAAATAAAAAATTTAAAAAGGTTTTTTCAGGGAAAAAAATTTAAAGGAACGAAAATTTTTTAAAATGAAAAAAATCATCTTTTTTTTTCTGTTTTTTTTAAATTTTTTCCTTTTTGTCTGGGCGCAAGGTCAAGAAAGCATTCTTTCGAGTGTTTTGTGTATTCTAATCGAGAGAGCGGTTTTTCTTTTTAATTTGATGCTAAAACTCGCTCCTATTTTGATTGTCTTTTTTGTCGTCCTTTTTATTGTCATTAAAACAGTGCCTTTTGGAGATATCAATATGACCCAAGAAATTAAAAGAATCCTCTCTCAGGCAGGCAAGGTTATTTTTTGGATCTATTGCGGTTTTCTTATTCTCTTTTTTATCCTTCACACAATGGGAGTTATTTCTGTTTTTGGCGTCTTTACAAAAGAGAAATTCGAAATCCCGTGCCAATTACCATAGTAATTTTTATTAAGGAGGCACGAGCTCAATTCCTTGAAGATAAACTGGTCTTAAATAATACATAATAGCAGCAGGTAGTATTGTTATTGTTACTGTAGGTGTTGGCTCAGGAATAAACGGAGATCGTGGGAAAAGATAAAAAAACAGAAAATTTTTATCAGTAAGATATTCTACAGGTGCCTTATAAATGTAACTCTCATCATATAATCTTCTATCAATTTCGCCTGTTTCAATGTTAAAATAATAATATTTTTTGGGAGCGCCCCATCCCATTTTTTTTCCTTCTCTTTCGCTATCGTAATAGGTAAGAAAATCTTGGTTCATTTTATCAAGGGTTGGAGCTTCGTGGGCGAAAAATTTAAAATTGCCTATATACCCATATAAATACCCCTTAACTAAACATCCTGGGTCTTCAGAAGAATTGGGAACTAGAAGGTTTAAAAAATCATTTCCCCACTTGGCTAACTCCTTTTCTAAATATGATCTACAATTTTCACTTCTGTCATATGGATTATAAGTAAATTCCTCTCCTGAATATAAATAACCCTTCATTATACATTTATTTGCCTTAGACATAATTTTTGTAGAAGTTCCTTGGGATGTTGTCGCTTCAACTAAAGCAACAATATGCTCTCTCATATCAGTTTCAGGAATCTCAGAGGGAAATGTGGTTTGAGAAAAAAAAGAAACATGGGGATATAAGTCCAAGAATTTATAATTACGATCATAGGGTGTTATTGAATACACATCTTCAAGCTCACTAGCAAGGGTACATCTTCCCAATTCCTCATAATCAGTAGAAGTGTAATAGTTTACATATGGTTTATAAAAACCATAAGGATAAGGACAACCATAATTATCATCATAATTATCATCATTCACAATAATAACATTTTCTTCTAATCTCTCAGAACCCTCAACAACGTGACCACAAACCAAAGAACTCGTCCTATCAAACATCTTTGTGCATCTTCTATCAATTGAAGTAGAGGGGATTTTTAAAAATCTTAACTCTAATTGTCCTTCTTCAAAATAATATCCCGATAAAACACTTAAAACAGGATTATAAGGATCTATTTTTACGGGTGCCCACTTTATCTCTCTCCAAAATTTAAAAGACTGAAATTTATCTCGGGGAAGATAAGAAGATAAAGAAACAGAAGATGAAGGGATAATAGCTTCAAAAGATAAAGGGATAAGAGTGTATGAATATGACCACCAATCATCTTTCATAATAAGAATGTTCCCATCATTTAAGAGAGCAAGTGGAAATCCGAAGTTTCTCTCAAAAATAAAATAAAAACGAGGAATTAGAAGGAATGTTTTAAAAGAAATATTAGCAGGGATTTCTTTTTGAAAATAATCGGAATAAGCCAACCCTGGATAAAAACCGCACTTTGAAAGCACCCTTTCACATTCAAGTTGTGGCGTTTTACTGCCTCCTAAACAAAAAGAATCGATGTCGCCGGGATTAATAACACATCCCCTATGCGTGTAGATCCTAAAACGAATACGAATTTTAGCAAGATTAGAAATCAAAGGGCCTTCGTAGAGATAAATAGTATCTATTTCCAATGGTTTAGGAAAAGAAACATTAATTAGGGGAGGGGGAGCTAAAACCACATAGTCCCAATAGTCCCAAAAAGGCTGAATTCTCCATCCAGGCATACCATTCAACCAATAAAATGGTTGAACAATTTTTACTGAAACATTCTGCGGTAATTCTAAAAAATCAGAAGGATTAGGTCGGTTGTTTTCAAGCCCACTAAAATCGCACCACTTTTTTCCTTTTATCTGATTAAGTTGCTCCCCATATCTTTCAATTAAATCAATTAAAGGTTTAAATTTGAGCTTATATGGTGGGAATACATAATTTGGGCCAGGACAAGAAGCACAATCTATATCATATGTTGATAAACCGAGCTCTGTAGAAGAAAATACAGCAAAAGAATTATTATCGTACATATAGAGTTCTTCGAATGGTATTGGATTGTCACTGTTTAAACTATAAGGAATGAATTTTATCAATTCCGTGGGTATTAGACTTGAATCTGAAGAACCCCTAATAATATAATACAAAATTTGTGTTTGATTTTGAGATATTAATTTCTGGACGGGGGTTAAAAACTCAAAATCTGTGCTAAAAAAAGAAACATGAGGTGCTTCGCTAAAAATAACATCACCAAATAGAGTATTCGTTGAATTTAAACAATCAAAATATAAAGCTGTATTTTTAAATAACCAACAATCGTTGGAGGCTATATAAATGTTATTGTCAGAAGTAAGAACAGGAGAAGAAACAATACCAGAACTCGTTGTAATTTCTGGAGGGAAATATTTTCTTACTTTAGGATGTAATTCTTCAGTTGAAAGTAAAGTAAATTCTCGAGTAGAAGGATCATAAAAGTCTCTTTGTTCACCTTTATAAATCTTAATTTTAATTGGACTTGGTGTTGGTGTTGGTGACGGAGTGCCTAATTTATTATAGCAAGTAATTACAGGTGCTCTTAAATAATCAAGAATTGTGTAATCAAAATAATTTCTTAAATCGAGATCTGAGTTCGCCCGCGCCCAACCCATATAAGAAGAACCTATAACAAGGTAATTTCTATTACGCCAACGCCACCATTCACCCTGCCAAAACATTTTTTCCCAAAATTCTCTATAACCTAAAATCACTTCTTTTGTTGTTGTTATATAGCCGCGACGCGTAAATAAATAAATTTCATCATCCCAACTCGGTTGTTCATCATCAGGAATATTGTCATAAGGATCTAAAGTCTGATAAAGTTCTTTTAAAAAATCGGACTCCCTATGCCAATAATTATAAGGGTTGATTAAATCACGATAAGGAAATATCTTTAGAAAAGTTGGCTCAGTACCTTCAAAAAAACCTTCCAATTGACATTCATCTTTCATTATTTCTAAAATTTTCCTATAATCCATAATATAAGAAGAAGTGGAAAATTCCCAAGGCCAAGGATCGTCAGGATATTCTTCTTTTTTTTCATAAATATTTTCTTTTAAAACCATTAACTGACCAACGCAATGAACTTGACCATAATCAGGAGAACGAGGATCGCTTTCTGGCGAAACATAGCAAATAGGAAAAACGGGATAAAGGTCAGGATCGTAAATATAAGGAACATAACTTGGTACTGGCCAATAAACAGGCTTCCAAGGATTAAACCAACTATGAGGTTCAAAATAATAAACATACATTTTATCTTCTTCTTCAACTACTTTTGTAGCAAAAAATCCATAAGGAGTTGTTTTATATTTTCTTGCAATACAATTTGGATATTCTACTTCCCGTATTTCGTAGGAAAGATTTTTCGAAAAACCAAAACTTTCGCTACATCGTTGAAGAAATAGGGGCACATTGCCATCATAATCAACATCTTTATAAGCAGGATAATAAACAACAAAAGGAATAAGAAAAGTAGGAATAAGAAAAGTAGGGGTTGGTCTTGGAGTCCCGGTTGGGAAAACTAATTGAGTATACCATTCAGCACCTCCATATTGATAGGGAAGAACTAATTGTTCATAAGCCGGCGTGGGTGAAATTACGGGCGCCTCTAATATTTTATAATGAGGAATAATAGTTTCTTCCTGAGGCAAAAAAGGAGGCCAATGTTCTTGATAAAGAATTTCCTCTCCTTCTCTTATTGGTGCTGGAACATAGGTAACAGGAACAACATCTAATGTCGAACTCGGAAGAACAAGGGATTGATAAGTTTCTTCTAATAACATCCCAACGCTCATTCCGGCATTCGAAGAACTGGGAAGATTACATAGTTTTAAATACCCCTCATAATCCTCTGGAAATCCCCCGACCCATGGAAAATAACTGAATGCTTCTTCGAAAGGAAGAACTTCATAAACAAGTTTTTTTAATTTATATTTCCCTTCTTTATAGTCAAATCCGCATTTAGGTCGTCCTATAAATGAATTCCAAAGACTTTCTGTATCAAGGAGCCACGCCAAAACCTTCTGGTTGTTTATGATATTGCCATTAAAAAGAAAAAGTATTAAAAAGAAGAAAAAAATTTTCGAGAAAAAAGTATCTCTTTTTTCCATCTTATTAAATTTTAATCAAAAGTTAAAAACAGTCAAGTTTTGTTGGTCTTTTTTTTATTTCTTTAAAATCTTTTTCATTGGCAGCAAAAAAATTGCCGTTTTCCAAACAGGCAAAAACGCAGAATTTTTTATTATCTTTTTGATTGGGAATCCAAAAATAATTATTGCAAGGACCCTGACCCGGATCTTTTAAAATGGTGCCCAAAGAAAAAGGCATTGTTGAAGTCGAGGGAAAAGATTGATTCGATTGATAAAAAGCAAAAAGATTGCTGGCAATCGTGAAAATATCTATCCTTCTTTGTAAATCCCTTTTTAAAGAAGCTCTTTTTTTGAAAATTTCTTTTAATTTTTGATGATAACCAAATTCTTTAATAATTTCAGAAATGTCCTTATTAACTGAGGGGTTTACAACAGTAAAACTTTTATTGTAATCGTTGTATTCATTCTCTAAATAAAAAACGACCTTTCCCTCAATTCCCCTGTAAAAAAGAGTTCCAATCTCAGTATCCCAAACAATCTTTTTAATCAAATTCGTTTTTTTATCAAACCAAATCTCACCCGTTAAATCATTCTCTTGTTTTGAGAGAAGAAAGTAAGAATAATTAAAAAAAGAATCAATAAAGCTGTTTGAAATATAAGAATAAGGATTAAAAAAAGATATTTTTCCCAAAGCATTTTCTCGAAACAAAATTTCATTTTTCATTTTCTGGGCAGCAAAACTCATCTGGGAAATACTCTTTTCTATTTCGTCTTTGTTTAAAACAATTCGATAATGGGAAAGATTATTTTTTTCGTCTTCATTGTTTGTAATATCTTCTTTTAAAATAAAGAATTTTTTAGCAAAGAGTTCTTCGATTGTTCCCCTAAACCCTTTAAATCCGATTAACTGAGAGTTTAATTGAAGAACTTCAAAAAAATAATTTTGAGGATCAAGAATAAAATTGTCGCCAACAATCTCTTTTTCTAAATCAATGATAAAAGCGGGGTCAATCTTTATCCAAGTGTTTTTGAGTTGAGACAAAGAGTTTCCAAAGGAATCTTTTTCTGGCAATTGAGAAAAATTCAAAAAGACATCATTGCCAATCGTTCTAACAAATCCAGCAAAATCATATTTGCCATTCAAAACCTTTTTTTCATCTTCAATCTCAATCGAGAAAGAAAAAGAATATTCTGTTTTTGGTTGTTCTAAAAAACCTTCATTACCCTCAGCCTCGAAAGAAATGCTCCAGTTGGGCGCCTTGATTAAGGCCTTTGTTTTTTTCGAAAAACTTTTAACCTCTTTCATCGATTCAATTATTTGACTTGTTATCTCTTCTAGTTTTTCCCAAGGACGATATTTGACGATTCTCTTTTTAAAAAGAAAAAGAGAAAGAAATAATAAAAATAACAAAAAGAAAAAAGGAAAAAGGGGTAATTTTTTCTTTTCTTTTTTTTCCTCTTTTTTAGTATAAAGATAATAGAGCTCCTCTTCTGGCATCTTATTATTTTTAGCAAAATATTTTAAAAAGTCAAGGGCGCAATCTCTCTATTGTTCTCTATCAGAGTTGAATCAATAATTTTTAAATTTTTCCTTTGGAAAATTCAAAGAAAATAAACAAAAAATAGAGAAAAAGCAAAAAAAGCGCTTCTTTTTTAGTGATTTTGTTATCGTTTTTGCTAAAAACCAAAACAGCAACAATGGATAAAACGAGAAAAAGACGAGTGAAAAAAATAAGGGAAAAATCTTGGAGCGAAAAAGGAGAAAAAAAAGCAACAAAACCCAAAACAAAAGTAGCTGGTCCAACAACAGCAGAGAATAAATCGCCCAAAATCATCTCTTCCCTTCTCTGCTTTGCTGCTAAAACAGCAAAGTAAATCTCTGGCAAAGAATTAAGAAAGCCCAACAAAATAGCACCACCAAAGAAAAGGGAAAAACCCGCCTTTTCTGTTAAAAAAATGACATTAGAAATAATGACTTGAACGCAAATTAGCAATAAAAAAATTAAAAAAAACAAAAGAAAAAATTCTTTAAAAAAAATTTTTATTTTCTGAAAAAAGGAAAAGTCTTTTACTTCCAAAAAAACTTTCTGATATTTTTCTTTTCTTGATAAAAGCCAAAAGAGATAAACAAAAAAGGTTAAAATTAAAACCAAGCCATCCCCGCGACTCAGGGTTTTATCTGTCATTAAAAGTAAAGGCAAAAGAGCGCAAAAAAGAGCAAAAATTAAACTCGTGTTTATTGTTTTTCTTTGAAAATGAATGCCGTTTTTTGTAAAAAAAGTGGCTATTGCCACAGCCAAAGTCAAATCAACGATATTTCCGCCCAAAACATCGCCAAGGGATAAAACCGGAACATGACGAAAAACAGCAGAAATAGCAGTCAAAAAATTGGGAAAGCTCGAAAGAAAACCTAAAATTAAAAAAGAGAGGACAAATTCTTTGATCGAAAGAATTTGAGAAATTAAAACAATGGATTTAATCAATCTTTGATTGCTCCAATAAAAGAGAAAAAGGCTGGGTAAAAAAAACCAAAAAAATAAAGGCATTTATTCTACTTTTATTTCGACCAAAGAATTCTTAGGACCAGGAACCGCGCCTTTAATGAAAATTAAATTTTCCTCTGGCTTGATATCAACGATTTCAAGATTTTTCACCGTAACCCGCTCGCCACCCAACCTTCCAGCCATTTTTTTTCCAGGCACTACCCGATGAGGTGAGGAAGCGCCAATAGCACCGGGCGCTCTTTCTTCTTTTTTGGTTCCGTGAGTCGAAGGCCTGCCTTTAAAACCCCATCTTTTAACGACACCAGCAAAACCTTTCTTTTTGGAAATACCAGAGACAACAACCTTTTCGCCTTTTTGAAAGATAGAAACATTGATTTGGTCTCCTTCTTTAAAAGAAAAAATATCGCAGGGAAATTCTTTTAAAAATTTATAAGGTTTTTTTAACAGAGGTTTTTTAACGTTTTTTTCTTTTTTTTCAAAACCCAACTGGACAGCTTCGTAGTTATCTTTTTCTTTTGTTTTCACCTGGGTCACAACACAAGATCCTGCTTTTAAAATAGTGATAGGAATTACCTTTCCTTCTTTTGTAAAATACTGCGACATTCCAATTTTTCTTCCGAGAATAAATTTTTTATATTTTTTTTTCATAAAAATTCAAAATTCTTGTTTTTTATAAATTTTACAATTTTATTTGGGCTTCAATCCCTGCTGGTAAATTAAAATTTTTTAAAGCTTCTAAAAGCCGAGGAGAAACGTCGAAAATTTCGATCAATCTTTTATGAATCCTTTGTTCGAATTGATCCTGGCTATCTTTATGAACAAACGTTGCTCTCAAAACGCTGAATTTTTTGATTTCCGTGGGCAAGGGTATGGGGCCAACAACCTTTGCCCCATACCCCGTTACCAAATCAACGATCTGTCTTGCCACTATATCAAGCAAGCGATAATCGAAACTCTTTAATTTAATCCTAATGACTTGTTGTTCTTTCTCTTTGTTTTTCTTTGGCATAAAATTTTTATTTTATGATTTTGGTAACGATACCCGCGCCAACGGTCTTGCCTCCTTCACGAATGGCAAAACGTTGTTTTTCTTCAAGAGCGACATTTTTGATTAATTTTATTTTTACCGAGACATTGTCGCCCGGCATCACCATTTCAACGCCCGAAGGCAGTTCAATCTCGCCAGTGACATCAGCGGTTCGAATGTAAAACTGCGGTTTGTATCCGGAAAAGAATGGAGTGTGTCGGCCTCCTTCTTCCTTACTCAAAACATAAACCTCAGCTTCAAACTCTGAATGGGGCGTGACGCTACCTGGTTTTGCCAAGACCTGACCCCTTTCAACATCTTCTTTTTTCAATCCTCTCAAAAGAATGCCGACATTATCACCCGCTTGAGCAGAATCCAATTCCTTCCTAAACATTTCGATCGAAACCACAGTTGTCTTTTGAACCGGTCTCAATCCAACAACTTCGACTTCTTCGTTTGCTTTAATCTGTCCTCTTTCTATTCTTCCTGTGACAACAGTTCCTCGTCCTGTTTTTGTCATCACATCCTCAATGGCCATCAAAAAAGGTTTGTTAATATCCCTGACAGGTTCAGGAACTTTCTCGTCGATTAATTTTATCAATTCCACGATTGGTTTAATCGCAGGGTGTTCCAAACTATCTCCTTCAGTGTAAGCTTTCAAAGCAGATCCACGGACAATAGGAATTTCGTCTCCGGGATAATTGTATTTTTTTAAGAGTTCTCTAATTTCAGATTCGACCAAATTTATCATTTCCTGATCTGGAACCAAATCGCATTTATTCAAGAAAACGATCAAATGTTCAACTCCCACTTGTTTGGCCAAAAGAATGTGTTCCCTCGTTTGGGGCATTGGACCATCATCAGCTGCCACCAATAAAATAGCGCCATCCATTTGAGCAGCGCCAGTAATCATATTCTTCACATAATCAGCATGACCGGGACAATCGATCAAGGCATAATGTCTTTTCTCTGTTTCAAACTCAGTATGAGAAATGGAAATTGTTAATCCTCTTTGTTTTTCTTCGGGCGCAGCGTTCAAATCATCCGGAGTGGCGTTCGAAGCAGGAAATCCCATTAATCTTGCTGTCTTTAAAATCGAAGCAGACAAATACGTCTTTCCATGGTGGACATGGCCGATGGTACCAATGTTTAAATGGGGTTTTGTTCTAACAAATTTTTCTGCCATTGAAATTTATTTTTTTTACGACCTTGAAAAAATTTTTTTAACTGCCACCGATAATCTTTTTTTGAATTTCCGGCGGAATCTCTTCGTAGTGATCAAATTCCATTGTAAACGATCCTCGGCCTTGCGTCAAGGACCTTAAAACAGTGGCGTAACCAAACAATTCAGCCAAAGGGATTTTGGCAACAACGACCTTTTTTCCCGATTCTTCGTATGTCTCATCAATAAAACCCCTTCTCTTTCCGACGTCAGCCAAAACCTCTCCAAAATACTCTTCAGGAATGATAATTTCTGTTTTCATAATCGGTTCCAATAAAGTTGGTTCTGCTTTCTTTACTGCTTCTTGAAAAGCAAAAAGACCTGCTAATTTAAAAGCGTAATCAGAAGAATCAACTTCGTGAAAAGAACCGTCAAAAACAGTACATTCAATATCAGTCATTGGATAACCAGCCAAAACACCTCTCTCGACTCCTTCCTTGACTCCTTTTTCAATCGACGGAATAAATTCTTTGGGAATGGTACCGTATTTGATCGCGTTGACAAAAACAAACCCTTTGCCTCTCGACGCTGGTTTGACTTTCAAAATACAATGTCCGTATTGACCGCGACCGCCTGATTGACGAATATATTTTCCTTCGCCCTCTGCTTCTTTTTTGATTGTTTCCTTAAAAGCGACTTGCGGTTTTCCAATATTAGCATCAACCTTAAACTCTCTCTTCATTCGATCCATAATAATTTCCAAATGTAATTCTCCCATACCAGAAATAATTGTCTGACCTGTCTCTTGATCAACTCTTACTTTAAAAGTTGGATCCTCTTCAGAAAATCTCTTTAAAGCCATTGAGAGTTTTTCTTGATCTGCTTTTGTTTTTGGTTCAACCCGAATAGAAATCACAGGTTCGGGAAAAGAGATTTTTTCTAATAAAATAGGGTTTTTTTCATCGCAGATAGTGTGGCCTGTTGAAGTGTTTTTTAAACCAACAGTTGCCACAATATCACCGGCAAAGGCTTCATCAATTTCTTCTCTTTCGTCAGCGTGCATTCTCAAAATTCGACCAATCCTTTCTCTTTCTCCATTAAAAGAATTCAAAACAAAAGACCCCTTTTTCAATGTTCCTGAATAAACGCGAAAAAAATTAAGCATTCCCACAAAAGGATCCAATTGGGTTTTAAAAACCAAAGCGCAGAAGGGTTCTGAATCTAACATTTTTCTCTCAGTGGGCGTGCCGTCCAAGGGATTAACGCCGGAAATCGCTTTCAAATCCAAGGGGCTGGGCAAATAATAAACAATCGCATTGAGCAAAGGAATGATTCCTATTCTTTTAAAAAGAGAACCAAAGAAAACAGGAAAGAGATTGTTTTTAACAGCGCCTTGCCGAATAGCCCTTCTTAGCTCTTCGGCTGAAATTTCTTGACCTTGTAAATATTTTTCTAAAACTTTTTCGTCTTCTGCTGCTGCTTTTTCCAACAATTCCTTTCTCCAAAATTCTGCTGTTTTTAACATCTCGGCCGGGATTTCTTCTTTTTTAACGACCTCGCCTTCTTTTCCTTCAAATCTCAATGCTTTCATCTCTACCAAATCAATCAAACCAGATAAATTTTCTCCCTGGCCGATGGGAATTTGACATAAAACAGCTTTTTTCGAAAGGCGTTGATGAATCGAAGCCAAATTCTTTTCAAAATCAGCGCCGGGTTTATCCATTTTGTTCACAAAACAAATTCTCGGAACAGAAAAATTGTTTGCCTGATGCCAAACAGTTTCTGATTGGGGTTGAACACCAGCGCCTCCATCAAAAATAACAACGGCACCGTCTAAAACCCTTAAAGATCTTTGAACCTCTGAAGTAAAATCAATGTGGCCCGGGGTATCAATAACATTAATCAAATATTCCTCATTATCAACCTTCCAAGTGCAAGAAGTGGCCGCTGCTAAAATCGTCATCGCTCTCTCTTTTTCTTGTTCCATCCAATCAAGAGGCGTTGTTCCTTTTTCTAAAGTGCCAATTTTATGAATCCTACCAGTGAAATACAAAATACAAGTTGTTGTTGTCGTCTTGCCAGCGGAAATATGAGCAATAAAACCAATGTTTCTATATTTTTCAATAGGATATTGACGGGGCATATTTTTATTTTACCAGGCAAAATGAGCAAAGGCTTTGTTTGCTTGAGCGATTTTGTGAAGATCTTCCTTTTTTTTGAAAGCCCAACCTTGTTTTTTAGAAGAAAGAATGATTTCTTCTGCCAACCTTTCAACAAATGGTTTTCCCCTTTTTTCTTTTGCACCCTGAACCAACCATCTTAAAGCCAATCTCACTCCCCGATCTCCTTTAATCCGAACGGGCACTTGATAAATAGCCCCCCCGATTCTTGTTGCCCTTACTTCTAATTCAGGCACCGAATTTTTAACCGCTTCTTCTAAAACCTTCAGGGGGTCTCTTTTTGTTCCTTCTTTTACTTTTTCTAAGGCCTTATAAATCATTTTTCTGGCTAAAAATTTTTTTCCTCTTCTCATAACCAAATTAATCATTTTTTCAACCATCGGTGATTGATAAACGGGGTCGGTTCCTATTTCTCTTTTTTTAAACCTTATTCTGGGCATTTTCTTTTTTTACTCCATATTTTGACCTTGATTGTTTTCGACCCTCTACTCCAGCAGCGTCCAAAGTACCCCGAACGATATGATAACGAACACCGGGTAAATCTTTCACTCTTCCGCCCCTCACTAAAACAACTGAGTGTTCTTGAAGCGTATGTCCAATGCCTGGAATATAAGCAGTAATTACTTGACCGTTTGTCATTTTTACTTTGGCAATTTTTCTTAAAGCAGAATTTGGTTTTTTCGGCGTCATCACCCCAACTTTAATACAAATGCCTCTTTTAAAGGGCGAAGACGAAAAAATATATCTATTTTTTAAAACATTAAAATAATACTTCAGAGCGACTGATTTTGTCTTTTTTAACTTTTTTTTCCTTCCTTTTCTGATTAACTGATGCATTGTGGGCATAAATTTTAATATATTTTTAATTATAACAAAAATTTAAAAAAAATCAACGCTAAAAAACAAAGGGCGCATCTTTTGATGCGCCCAAAAAAGAGCAAATTTGTCTTCACAACAGATACGTGGATGGTAACTCCATCCCCAAACTCGCCCTTCCCATCGCTACGCCCAATTCAAACCATTTTTGCGACGCTTCATTTTCATCATTGTTTTTTTCGCGAAAAAACTCCCGCAAGATCTTCCTGAGAAGACGCCTCCTTTCTTTTTTTCGAGTCCTTTTCAAATAGCCCTTCAGGCTACTTCCCGAGTGTCTTTGAAGATCTGTCATAAGCAAACTCCTTTTTACAAAGGGCCCTTGTTTTCCGTTGCACCATGCAACGAAAACATCTTTATTATAACAAAAATAAAAATAATGTCAAATCCCAGCTTTAAACGTTTGAAAATAATTTAAAGGCCCAAAAAGCAAACTGGCTCAAATAGGGCAAAACAAAAAGCAAAAAGAATAAGAGCAAAAAAAGATGGTATCTCATGAAAAAAAATCTTAACTTCAACATTCTTTGACCCAAAAAATAATTTAAAATATGAAAACCATCAAAAGGAAAAATCGGCAAAAGATTAAAAAAACCCAAAAAGAAATTATAAAAAGAAACAACGAAGAAAAAAGATAAAACATCTTGAGGAAAAAAAGAAAAAAACCTCACGCAAAGAGCAAAAAAAATGGCTAATAAAATGTTCGAAAAAGGACCCGCTAAAGAAACAAGAAAAGTTGCTTTTCGGGGTTCTCGAAAATTTAAAGGATTAATAGGCACGGGTTTGGCATAACCAAAAATTGGTCCTTGGCCAGCAGTAAAGAAAAAAGTCATTAAAGGAAGCAAAAAAGAACCAAAAGGGTCTAAATGTTTCAAAGGGTTTAAAGTAATCCTGTCCATCTGACGCGCTGTTGGATCGCCCAATGCTTCAGCCATCAAACCATGAGAAACCTCGTGTAAAATAACAGAAAAAATTAAGATTAAAAAAAGAAAAACTGCCTCCATTGATTTTTTTAAAAAAATATGATATTTTTATTTTATGCCCAAATGTCCCATTTGTCAAAAAAGAGGAATTTTATCAGGAAGGTTTAAAAAACTGAAAGCCAGATATAATCCGACAGAGAAAATAAAAAAGAAACCCAATCTTCAATGGGTCACTGTGCCTCTAAACGTTTCTCACAAAAAATGGCAACCCTTTAAAGGAAAAAGGATTAAAGTTTGTGCTAAATGTAAAAAAGCATTAAAAAAGAAAATTCTAAAACAAAAATAACGGAGTGTAGTACAAGGGTAGTACACATCCTTGGGGTGGATGAGACCCGGGTTCAACTCCCGGCACTCCGACTAGATACAACTTTTATCATTTCTGGTAGAATTTAATTCTCGCAAAATTCGCAATGTTTAGATTGATCGCAATTACTACACAAATGCGAATCTATTTTGAAAAACAATCTCTGCCCTAACAGGTAAAAACCCGTGACGGCGAGACAAAAGAACAAAAAAAAGAGAGGTCGCCTTTGCCCCCAACTCTGCCGTGTGCGGAGAGAATGGCTTTGAGATCTTTGAGATTCTTTAGTGTTCTTTAATCTGTTTTGCTATTTCTAAAGAATCTTGAAAATACTTTTCAACGGGGTGGAGAAGATCCTTGATTTTAGCGGTTTCTGATGGTTGAAAATCAACCCTTCTGACTATCACCACTGGCCGGCGCTCATTGGTCTGACCCATAATAAGCGAGGCGGCAGCAGCGATTTCATCGACTTGGGCAATCTCCGGATGCCTCTTTTTACCGTGTATATCCTCTCTGTTTGGAGGATAATACACCGCAGCAATGCCTGAAATTCCAATTGCCATTCCTACAGAACCTTTTCTATCTGCTCTTCCAAAGGTGTCGTTAATTATCACCGCGATCTTTTTCCCGGTTTTCTTTTCAATTACCTGTCGAATTCTTTTAGCACTAGCATCAGAGTCCTCTGGTAGAAGGCTAACTACTTGTCCTTTTGGACCAGGGAGCGTATTGGAACTATCTACACCGGCACCGGTGGAGATAAATCCCAAACGGTCTTCAGTTACCAATAAGCCCGGTCTGGCTATCAACACTCTTTTAGTTTCTCCAAGGATAACTTCAAGTTTCCTTGGATCCATTTCAAGTTTCTTTGCCAAGGCAACCGTTTCTTCAGAAGGTTTAACTTTATAAGTGTCTACAAGTCGTCCTTCGGCTTTGGAGACAATTTTAGAAGTGACCACCACAATATCGGCATTTTCAAAAGAAAATTTCTCTTTTTCTGCGGTTTCGCAAATAATCGCTCCTATATCGTCTCCTTGTTGAATTAAGGGAATGCCCTCTAAGGCATATAGGTTAATTGTTTTCATTTTTTTCACCTCCTTTTCAGGATACCAAAAAATTTCAAATATTCCAAGCAGTTATCTCAAGGTTTATTGTATCTCTAAGAGACTTTTTTTCTTTCTCCAAAAAGATCAACAATAAAAGAAGGACCTGAATAGGGGTGATACTTTTTTGATTTCCCTTAAACGTTCATTTGAGCAACCTCAACACCAATATAGATATGCTCTATGCCGATTTTTGAAATTAGCTCAATGGTCTTTGGGTTAATTTCATTAACTCTACCATAACACCTTATGGACAGAGTGTTTTGGGAACGAGATTCTGCTATTTCTCTCAACCCTGTCTGTGATCCCAGCAAAGAATCTGAATGGTTCCAGATAAAATCAACTTGAAAAAAAAATCAGCGGCTTGTCCGCACGCCGGTTTTGAACTGCGGGTGGTCAGGATTTTGTCCCAAAAAGGTTTTCGCTTCGTTCAGTAATTGAGATCAAATAAAACTTTTTGAATTTTATAAAGAAAATTTTTTATCTGTTTTTTCTTCTTAAATTTATTTTTGAATTTAATTAAAAAGCAAAAAAACTCCACCAAGGTTTTTTTTCTTCTATTTTTGAAAATTCTTCTTTTGTTGCATCAAGAATAATCTCCTTTTTTACTTTTACTGGAAAAACAAAGAAAAATTTTCTTTCTTCAACTGCCTTAATCTCATAAACAGGTTGGTTCTCTTTCAATCGAAGTTTGATGCTTAAAACTTGAGGATTCTTTAAATCTGCCTTCGATAAAGCTTCTTTAGGCGTCGCTTTTATTTCTTGATTTTGAAAGAACGCTTTCTCTTTTTCTAAAACAAAAGGAGCCTCAAGTTCAACGGTTAAATTCTCTTCTTTTAAATTTGCCTTTTTTTCGCTAACAGAAATAGTAACTGGTTTTTTATTAATCATTACCTCGATATTTTTTTCTTGAGAAGCCTTAACCTCTTCTTCATTGATTTTTATTTTCCCTGCTTGAAGTTCAATTTTCTCAAAAAGATTTTGGGCTTCTTTTAAGGAAATTTGTTCTTTCGTCCTGATCAATTCCTTGGCCATTTCTTGGGTCTCTTGATTTAGTTTTTTTATCTCTTGAACTTGACTCTCTGGGAAAGAAGGTTTTTCAATAATCGAAGCCACTTTTTCTTTGTAATAATTAACAATCTCTTTTGAATCTTCTGGGACTACGGGCTTAATGATACCGACCTCTTCTTTTAATTTCTCGCCCGAGCAAAGAGATTTTATCTTTTCTTTTTCTAATAATAATTCGTTTAAAATTTTTTCAATTTCCTCTTTTTTATAACCCCGCTTTTCAATTTCTTCTAAAGGAAAGGAAAGGAGTTCTTTGTAATATTCAACTTTTTTTTCGATTTTCTCTTTTGTTTGACAAACTTCTTTTAAAATCTCTGCGTCATTTTTTTCAATTTTGGTTTTTGTTTCTAACATCTTGGCGCATTCCTTTTTCGATTGTTCGATTTTTTCTTTTAAAATTCTAATTTTTTCCAAAATGTTTTTTTCTCCTTCCAAATCGCCTTGATTTCTGAATAATTCAGCTTCTTTGACCAGATCATTAATTTGAGAAAGATAATTATCGCTCAAAGCACAAAGATCAAGAGGTTGCCCAACAGGAACTTTCTTTTCTTTTTTCAATGCGGGAATTGTTGGTAAAAGAGAAGGTTGGGGCGAAAGATAAAAATCTTGTTTTTGCAAATCCTCTTGACACTCTTCCTTTGTCTTAAAAGTCCTCAAGCCCTGATACATAAAAGCACCACAAAATTTTTTGGGCCCTTGGCATTCTCTTTTAACGTCATCGTACCAATAAAGATCTTGGCAAACTAAAATTTGATCTTTTATTTCTGTTTGATCAGCGGCGCAACTTTTAACTTTTACCCAACCTTCAGGAACAGCGCAAGGTGTTGAAAACTCTCGACACTCCCCTGTTTTTGGGTTTTTAGCTGGCGTGATAACTTGAACACAAAAAAAATCTGTCGGAGTGGTAAAAGCGAAGATAATTTTAAAAAAAATGATTCCAGGGAAAAACAAAGATAAAAAATAAAATTTTTTCATAAATTTTTTGAATCCCCTTTTTATTTTAACAATTTTTTTTATAAAATTCATCTTCGAAAGTTGGTTTTTGAACTTTGTAAAAAATACCCAAGGGAATCTTTTTTCCATCTTTGTAATCCCATTCTCTTATCTTTTCTAAAGCATCTTTTGTTGATTCTAAATTCTCATTTTTTAAAAGATAGCATCTTTCTTTATAAAAAGAAATATTGTTAAAAAAAGTAATGCAGGGTTGCAAAATTTCCAAAAAAGCAAAACCATGATGCAAAATGGCGTTTTTCATCATTTCCTTCATATGTAATGTTTCATGAGTAAAAGTTCTGGCAATAAAAGTGGCGCCGGTAGAAAAAACCAATTCCAAAGGATTCAAGGGTTCTTCGATTGAGCCAAAAGGCGTTGAGGCGCCCTTAAAACCCTTTGGCGAAGTTGCTGTAAATTGAGAGACCGTAAGAGCAAAATTTCGATTATCGAAAACAAAAACCTTGATATCAGCGTTTCTCTTAGCGGCAAAAATCAAATGCTCAATCCCTTCATTATAGCAATCGCCATCACCAACAAAAGAGATAACTTTTAGTTTTGGGTTTGCCAATTTTATTCCTTGAGCCAAAGGAATGGTTCGACCATGCAAACCATAAAAACTACTCAGGTTTAAATAATCAAAAATTTTTCCGTGGCAACCAATGCCAGTAGTAAAAACAATCTCTTCTTTCTTTATTCCTTCTTTCTCTAATTCCTCAACAACTTCTTTAAAGATTTTTAAAATAAGAAAATTGGAACAACCCGGGCACCAAGTAATTTTTGTTTTTGTTTCTAAATTCATATTTCTTTTTTGATTTCTTCTTCTAATTCTTCAATAAAAAATGGCCGACCAGTATATTTCAAAATCGGTTTTGCAAAAATACCGTATCTTTTTAGGAATTGAACGTACTGACCTAAACTATTTAACTCAATGGTAAATATCTTTTTTGCCTTTTTTAAATATGATTTGACAATTTCTTCAGGAAATGGAGAAAGCAAATAAGGAAAAATAACAGAAAATCCCATTCTTTCTGCCAATTCCAAAGCAATTCCCTTATTAATTCCAAATGGAAAAAGAAAAATTTCCGAATCTCTTGAGCCAAAAAATTCTAAATAAGAGGAATCTTGCAATTCTCTTTTTATCGTTTCGAATTTTCTTTTTCTCTTTTCTATCATTTTCTTAACGATTTCTTCCTCGTCGTTTGTAATTCCAAATTCATCATGTTCATAACTGTTTGCCTTAACGATAAATTTACCGCCGGGAAAAGCTAAGGGAGAAATTCCATCTGGAGTCATCTGATAACGGTAAAAATTTTCTCCCTCCTTTTCTTCGAAAATTTTTGGTCCTTTTGATTTTAAATCCTCTAAAATTTCTTTCTCAACAGAAAAAGTATTTTCTGAAACATCTTTGTCTAAAAGCAAAATCACTGGTGTTTGATATTGCCAGGCCAGATTAAGGCCTAAATTTGCGCAAAAAAGAGCGTCTTTGGCGTTGCCTGCCTGTAAAACAATCTTTTCCATATCGCCATGGCCAGCGCCGAGAACAAAATTCAAGTCACCCTGCAAATTATAAGTGGGCATTCCTGTTGAAGGACCCGCTCGCTGACTGTTGATAATTAAGATTGGTGTTTCGCTCTGGCTAGCTAAACTTAAGGCTTCTGTCATTAAAGCAAAACCACCACCAGAAGTGCCTACTGCTGTTCTTTTACCCGCAAAAGCAGCACCCAGAGCCATGTTAATAACAGAAATCTCGCTTTCTGGCTGATAGGTTCTCACATTAAATTCTTTTTCCTTGTTGGCTAAAAAAATCAAAATAGAGGTACTCGGAGTCATCGGATAGGCAAAATAAAAATCTAAACCCGCTTTCATCATTCCCAGAGCGCAAGCTTCATTGCCAGTCATTAACAAAGATTCTTTTTCCTGAATCTTTAAAATTTGAAACTTGGGCTCGCAAATTTCAAAAATTCTTTTAGCAATTTTTAAATTGACATCAATATCGTTTTTTACTTTTGCTCTTAATATTTTTTCCCATAAAGAAAAATCAATGTTAAAAATCCTCAAAAAAGCTGAAATTAAAGCAGTATTGACCATGGGGCCCTTACCGCCCTCTTCTTTAACGATCTTTTCAACGGGAACGCCAATGCCCTGCTCGCTTTTTGCTCGATCATTATTAAAAATCAAAAAACCCTCTTTTTTTAATCTTTCTTTATGTAAATCAATTGTTTTTTGATCCAAAGCCAAAATGACATCAATTTCTTTTTTTCTGGCTTCTCTTTTCTCTTTACTCAATCTCACTTCAGAAAAATTATGACCGCCTCGAATTAAAGATTGATAGTCCTCATAGACATAAACAAAATAACCCAATTGATTAAAAACTTGAGAAATTAAATTACCGCCGAATCGTGTTCCCTGACCCGCCTCACCACCAATGAGAAGAATAAAATCTTCTTTTTTAAACATCAATTTTATTTTTTTCTTTCTTGAGCTTCTTGAATGATTTTTTCGGCAAAACTTTTTTCCTTAAAATCTCTTAATTTGACCCATTTTCCAGGTTCCAATCTTTTGTAAGTTTCGAAAAACTCTTTGATTTCTTTTTTCGTATGCTCTGGCAAATCATTAACGTCTTGAATTTCTTTAAAACGCGGATCGATCTTTTCAACGGGCACAGCCAAAATTTTATTATCGATTCCTTCCTCGTCTTCCATTTCCAAAAGGCCAATGGGTCTCGCCTTAACATAACATCCAGGAAAAGTGGAAAAAGAAGAAAGTAAAACGCAATCTAAAGGATCGCCATCCTCGCCGAGCGTGTCTTTTATAAACCCGTATTCAAAAGGAAAATAATTGGGCCCGTATAAAACCCGGTCTAATTTAACGCTCTTTAAATCTTCATCGAATTCAAATTTTAATCTTGAACCCTTGGGAATTTCGACAAAAACTAAAATTTCCATTTGATTTAAATAAATTTCTTTTTCGACCTTTTAATTGATAATTATAACAAAACTTCTTCAATTTTAAAAGTTTTGTGATAAAATAAAAAATATTTAAAAAAGAATGGAAAACTCCTCTCTTTTTGTTTTAAATTCAAAAGGAGAAAAAGAACCTTTTTCCAAAGAAAAAGTTTTCTGGTCAGTAAAAAAAGCGGGTGGTTCTGAAAAAATCGCCAGAGAGATTTCAGAATTAATCGAAAAAGAAATTTATCCTGGCATTCCAACAAAACAAATTTACAAAAAAATAAAAACCTATCTCAAAAAATACCAAAAAAATATTTTTTTAAGATTTTCTCTTAAGGAAGCGATCTTCAAATTAGGACCGACGGGCTTTCCCTTTGAAAAGTTTGCCGGCAAAATTTTTGAAAAAGAAGGTTTTCAGGTGGAATACAATTTAAAAATAAAAGGTTTTTGTAATGTCATTTATGAAATTGACTTTCTCGCTCGAAATAACAAAGAGGTGATTTTAGGAGAATGCAAATATCATCATGAACCGGGAGAAAGGGTTGATTTAAAAATTGTTCTAGCTAATCAAGCAAGGTTTATGGATATTTTAGAAAATAAAGACTTTCAATCCCTTAAAACAAATGGACTTCAAATAAAAACAATGATCCTGACGAACACAAAATTCACCAGCCAGGCAATTCAATATGCGCAATGTAAAAAAACCGAGCTCTTGGGCTGGCGCTATCCTCCAGAAAAAGGATTAGAGTTTTTGATCGAAGAAAAAAAACTCTATCCCTTAACAATTTTACCTTCTTTTAAAGGAAAATTTAGGGATTATCTTTTGGAAAAAAACATCGTTTCGATCGATGATTTTTTTGAAAAAGAAAAAGAAATCCCCGAAGAAATTTTTCGGCCCTTATCAAATGAAGCAAAATTGCTTTTTTATTAAAAAAGGCCGGCGAGAGAGAAGATTTTTCTGGTCAAAAACACTGGTGGGTGCCCAAGTCAAGGTCCACGGACCTTGAATCATTTCAGGCTCCCTAAAAAAGGTTATGCCAGAACCTTCTTCTGCCGGCCTTTTTTATTTTACCAAAAAATTAAAAAAAGAGAAGAAAAATTCTATTTTTTATCCGTATTTGGGCCAGCAACATTTCTTATATTTCAAAACCTTCCCTGTTTTTTCATCGATTTTTCCGCAGGGACAAGGATCGTTTCTTCCAACCTTCTTTTTTGACTGAATTGCTGTTTCTGTTTTTATATTTTCTTCTTCCTTTTTTTCAATCTTTAAATTCATCAAGGAAAAAACCAACCTCTCTTCCCACTCATTAAAAAGTTTTTTAAATTCCTCAAAACTCTCTTTTTTAAACTCAACCAAAGGATCCATCTGACCATAAGCCCTTAAAGAAACGACTTCTCTTAAATAATCAATGTTTTCTAAATGATAGATCCAAAGGGTATCTAAAATGTTTAAAATCAAATATTTTTCGAATTCCCTCATTCGTTCCTCGCCAATTTCCTTTTCTTTTTTTTCATAATCCGAAAGATTAACGTTTCTTTTCTTTAAAATTTCAATGATTAAATCTCTGACTTTTCCTTCTTTGATCGCTTTTAAAATCTCATCTCTCTTTTTATAAAAAGCTTCTCTTTGTAAGTTAAAAACAGTATCAAATTTTAAAAGATAAGTTCTGGTATCGAGGTTTAAACCCTCGATTCGCGATTGAACATCCTCGATCGCTTTAGAAACCAAAGAAGATTCAATGGCTGTGCCTTCTGGAATTTTTAAGGTTTCCATCAATTTTTGAATCTTCTCTCCGCCGAAAATTTTCATTAGTTCATCTTCTAAAGAGATGAAAAATTGCGTTGTCCCTGGTTCTCCCTGGCGACCCGCCCGACCCCGCAACTGATTGTCAATCCTTCGAGCTTCATGCTTTTCTGTGCCGATGACAAACAATCCTCCTAAAGAAAAAATTTTTTCTCTTTCTTTTTTCCAATTTTCAATTTCTTTTTCATCCAAGGGTTTCGGTCCGCCTAAAATAATATCAATACCTCGACCAGCCATATTGGTTGCCACCGTGACCGCCCCCAACCTTCCTGCTTGGGCAATAATCTCTCCTTCTTTTTCGTGATGTTTGGCGTTTAAAAGAGAGTGTTGAATTTTTTCTTTTAAAAGAAGTTGTGAAATTTTTTCATTCTTTTCGATCGATCTCGTGCCAATTAAAATCGGCTGTCCCAAGGCATGTCTTTTTTTGACTTCATTAACGATTGCCTGATATTTTTCTTTTTCGGTCTTAAAAATCTTATCTGGCAAATCTTGACGAATCATTGGTTTGTTTGTCGGAATACAAACAACTTGTAAATTATAAACCTTTTCAAATTCTTCCGCTGAAGTCAAGGCAGTACCTGTCATCCCAGCCAATTTTTCGTATTTTCTAAAAAAATTCTGAAAAGTAATCGTTCCCAAAGTAATCGATTCTTGCTGAACCCTGACGCTTCTTTCCCCGCGCACGTATTCCTTTGCTTCAACAGCTTGATGAAGACCGTGCGACCAACGACGGCCGGGCATCAAACGACCAGTAAATTCATCAACAATAATCACCTGGCCCTGTCTAACAATATAATCCTTGTCTCTTAAAAAAAATTCTTTGGCTTTGATCGCGTTTTCTAAACGATGAATGATATAAAAATCTCCCTTTTCCCAGGGATCCTCTTTTAAAAATTTTATGATTTTTTCTTGCCCGACCTCTGTCAAAAAAATCTCTTTCTTTTTGAGATCAAGCAAATAATCGACGTCCTTTTTTAAAGCTTCAGCGATTTTTGCGAAAAAATAAAAAATTTCTTCCTTTTCTTTTAGGGGTGCGGAAATAATTAGGGGTGTGCGCGCTTCATCGATCAAGATCGAATCAACCTCATCAACAATCGCATAAAAAAAACCTCGCTGAACTTTGTCGTCTAAAGAAGAAACCATATTATCTTTCAAATAGTCAAAACCAAATTCATGATTGGTACCATAAGTAATATCAGCCAAATAAGCTTCTTTTCGAGAACAGGGTTTCAAATAATCTTCAACCACATGAAAATAACCTAACTCATCACGGATTTTATCTTTTTCGGGTCTTTTGTATTCTCGATCGTACAAAAAAGAAATTTCATGGTTCAAACAACCAACGGTCAAGCCCAAAAAATCAAAGATCTGCCCCATCCAAACAGTATCCCTTCGTGCCAAATAATCATTAACAGTAACCAAATGACACCCCTTCTCAAAAAGGGCCATCAAGTATAAAGGCAAGGTCGCAGTCAATGTTTTTCCCTCTCCGGTCTTCATTTCAACAACTTTGCCCTCGAAAAGAGCAATCCCTCCCATTAATTGAACATCAAAATGTCTCTGCCCTAAAGTTCGATGCGCCGCTTCCCTAACCAAGGCAAAGGCCTCAATGAGAATATCTTCTATTTTCTCTCCTTTTTTAATTCTTTCTTTAAAGGAAAGAGTTTTCTGAGGAAAATCTTCGTCCCTCAATTTTTTCATCTCTGGCTCCAAACTATTAATTTTAAAAACAAGATTCTGATATCTCTTTACAGGAGAAGAAAATTTTTTAAAAAAATTTGAAATGCCCAACATAGAAATATTATGCCTCAAAAAGAGAAAAAAAGCAAAAAATTAATTTGCTCTTTTAAAAATTTTCACTTTTACTTTTTGAGGAGCAAATTTCTCTTTTAAAAAATCAAAGGCCTTTATCGGATCATTCGTTCTTCCGCAGGTAAAAAGATCGATGGCCCAATAATTAAATTCTGGCCAAGAATGAAGCGCAATATGACTTTCCGCTAACAATAAAACTGCGGTCAATCCCTGGGGTTTAAACTTGTGATAGATAAATTCTAAAGGTGTGTTGTTTGATTTTTTGGCTGCTTGAAAAAAAATTTTTTTTAAATAAGAAACAGACTTTAAATTTTTATTTTGACAATTCCAAAAATCGGCAACAATATGAGTGCCTACTGAAAAATTTTTTGAATTTTTTAAAATTGTTTTTGAAACACCGGGGCATACTCCCCTCTTTGTTTTTTTAATCATGTTTTTTTGTCGATTATCCTTTTTAAAAACAAAGAGGTAAAAAAAGGATAATCTTTTTCCCCCGAGGAGCGCTCGGGGGAAAGGTTTACTTCTTTTTCTTTTTCTTGGCTTTGGCTTTTTTCTTTGTCGCCATTTTTTATTTTTTAAAAGAGCGACCTTTAAATTATCTTATTTTATCTTTTTTAAAAATTTTGTCAAGGGTTTTTAAAGAATTTTTTTCTGAAAAACAACTTGTCTAAGATACTGACCGGTGATCGACTTTTTGTTCCTGATAATGTCAAGAACCGTTCCTTGAGCGATGATTTCACCTCCCTTGTCTCCTCCTTCGGGTCCTAAATCTAAAATCCAATCTGCGTTTTGAATGACTGAAAGATTGTGTTCAATAACAATGACGCTATTTTTTCTCTCAACCAATTCCTTTAAAACAATTATTAATTTTTCAATATCGTAAAAATGAAGGCCTGTTGTTGGCTCGTCTAAAATATAAAGCGTACGGCCAGTGTCTCTTTTTGACAATTCGCTAGCTAACTTCACCCGCTGGGCTTCGCCACCAGATAAAGAGGGTGCGGGTTGGCCCAGTTGTAAATAATCCAAGCCGACTTTTGCCATTAAACCCAATTTTTGCTTAATCAAAGGGATGTTTTGAAAAAAAGAAAGAGCTTCCTGGACTGTCATTTCCAAAACATCGGCAATGTTTTTGTCTTTATACCTTATTTCTAAGGTCTCTTCGTTAAACCTTTTTCCTTTACATTCTGGGCATTGAATATAAACATCGGGCAAAAAATACATCTCGATTTTAATTTCTCCTTGTCCTTGGCAATGTTCGCAACGACCGCCCCTGACGTTAAAAGAAAAACGGCCGGGTGAATATCCCCTGGCTTTCGCCTCGCGAGTTTGGGCAAAAAGGTTGCGAATCAAAGAAAAAACAGAAACAAAAGTCGCGGGATTGGAACGCGGCGTCCGGCCAATGGGTGTTTGATCAACCAAAACGACCTTATCCAAAAATTCAACGCCTAAAATTTCTTCGTGTTTTCCCGGCTCTTCTTTGGCGCGATAGAATTTTTTAAAAAGCGCTCGAGCCAAAATGTCATTAATCAAAGTTGATTTACCAGAACCAGAAACACCAGTGACACAAACAAACTTCTCTAAAGGAATTTTAACATCGATATTTTTCAAATTGTGTTCCGAGGCCTTTTTAATAATTAAAAATTTTTCTTCTTTTTTTTCTTTTTTCTGTTCTTTCTTGTTTTCAATTTTTATTTTTCTCTTTCCCGAAAGATAAAGACCAGTGAGCGTTTTACTTTTCAAAAGTTTTTTGGGTGGACCCTCAAAAATGACCCTGCCCCCGTTTTTTCCGCCCAAAGGACCAATCTCAATAACCCAATCTGCTGAAAGAATTGTTTGAGGATCGTGTTCAACAACAATGACTGTGTTTCCTAAATCTCGCAATTTTTTTAAAGAATCAATCAAACGTCCTTGATCCCTGGCATGCAAACCAACCGAGGGTTCGTCTAAAATGTAAAGGACGCCTGTTAATCCAGAACCGATTTGGGTTGCTAAACGAATCCTTTGTTCTTCTCCGCCAGAAAGACTGTTTGTTGTTCTGTCTAATGTTAAATAATTCAAACCGAGGTCGATTAAAAATTGAAGCCTCTTTAGAATTTCCTTAACAATGGGTTTGGCAACTTTTAAACTCGCTGAACTTAAAACACTCTCGGGAAAAGAGAAAAAATCTTTCTCAAAAAATTTCTTTAAATGGTCGAGTTGAAAATTAGATAAATCTGAGATGTTAAAATTTCCGATTTTGACACTCAAGGCCTCTTTTTTTAATCTTTTTCCTTGACAAAAAGGACATTCTTTTTCAACCATATATTTTTCTAATTCTTGACGAACAAAATCAGAATCTGTTTCATAATATTTTTTTTCAATCCAAGGAATAACACCCGGAAAAATTCCATCACCATAAAGCACAATGTCGAGTTCATCCTTTGAAAGATCTTTTACTGGTTTTTGAATATCGATATTTTCTCTTTCTGCTAATTGTCGAAGCATATACCAAAAAAAACTCTGACGACCCACTTTATGAGAAGCCCGAGCCCAAGCAAAAATAGCGCCTTCGGCCAAAGATAAGCGCGGATTGGGAATGACTAAATTCGGATCGACGATTAACTTTTTCCCCAAACCCTGACAGTGAGGGCAGGCGCCAAAAGGCGAATTAAAAGAAAATAATCTCGGCTCTAAGGGCGGTAAGGAAAAACCACAAAGGGGGCAAAAAAAATGTTGGGAAAAAATAAAATCTTTTGATTTTTCTTTTTTCTTTTTTGGTTCCCAAAAAATAATCACAATCCCCTTTCCGATTTTTAAAGCCATTTCCAAAGAAGAACTCAACCTCAATTTATCGATTGTTTCGTCCAAATCCAACTGATCAACAACAACTTCAATATTGTGGATTTTATAACGAGCCAATGGTTTTTCTAATGCTTCTTCCAAGGAAACTATTTTTCTATCAACCCTCACCCGAGAAAAACCCATTTTCTTAATCTCTTCCAAAACGCTCTGATGCTCACCCTTCTTTCCAGAAATGACAGGACCCAAAATTAAAATCTTACTTTTTTTCTCAAGTTTTAAAATTTTTTCTTTTATCTGATCGATTGTCTGAGCAGAAATTTGAACATTGCACTTGGGGCAATAAGGGATACCTATCTTGGCAAAGAGCAATCTTAAATAATCGTAAATTTCTGTCATCGTGCCAACGGTTGAACGCGGATTAGAAAAAGATTTTTTTTGTTCAATGGCAATCGAAGGACAAATCCCTTCGATTTTATCAACGTCGGGTTTGTCCATAACGCCCAAAAACTGACGGGCATAAGCTGACAAACTTTCAACGTATCTTCGCTGACCCTCCGCATAGAGAGTATCAAAGGCAAGAGAAGACTTTCCTGATCCAGAAATACCCGTAATGACAATAAGCTTGTTTTTAGGAATTTCCAAATCAATGTTCTTGAGATTATGGGTGCGCGCCCCCTTAATAATTATTTTCTCTTTTAACATCTCAAAGAAAGATTTTATAAAAAAATTAAATTAAAATCAAGCCCTCAAAATTAAAAAAGGAGGGATAATTTGAACTATTTTGAAAATTTAGTTAAAATAATTTATAGCGAAATCAAAAATGTCCCCATAGCTCAAATGGATAGAGCAACTCCCTTCTAAGGAGTAGGTTCGGGGTTCGAATCCTCGTGGGGACACTAACTTTGACCCAAAAATCTTAAAAAAGAACAAAACCTTTCAAGTTCTTTCAAAATTTCTCTCAAGAGAGGTAAAGCAGGGTCGATTTCTGCCTCTAAAAAGAAAAAATAATCCCAGGGTTTTAAAGAACTCGGAATTGAATGAAGAGAAGTCAGGTTGATTTTTCGATGGGCAAAAACATCAAGAATATCCCTTAAAATTCCCACCCGATCATAAACAGCCAATAACAACAATGTTTTTCTTGCTTTCAATTTTTGGACGATCTCTTTGTTAATTTTTCGAGAAACTAGAAAAAACTTTGTAAAATTCTGTTTTCTATCTTGAATGTTTTTTTCAAGGATAAAAAGATGATAAATTTTAGCGCAAAAAGGAGAACCAATAAAAGCAACTTCTTTTTCTTTTCTTTTTAAAATCGCCTCGGTGGTACTATTGGCAAAAGAAATTTTGACTCCCGGAAAATTCTTTTTAATCCATGACTGACACTGAAAATAGGCCTGAGAAATAGTACAAATCTCTTTGATTTCTTTCTTGTTTTTTGTCCTAGCCAATAATGCCTGACAAACAGGAAAAACAAAAGAACCAGAAACAAACAAAGGATATTCGATCAAAAGATTAATCGTTTCTCCGATTAAACCTGTAATGCTATTTTCAAAAGGTACAATTCCAAGATCAACCCTTCCGTTATTGACCGCTTCGAAAACCTCCCTCAAATTTTTAAAAGGAAAAAATTTTGATTTTGACGAGAAATTTTTTATTGCTGCCTCATGAGAAAAAGTGCCTTCGGGTCCTAAAAAACCAACTTTGAAATTTCGAAAATCGATTTTTGAAAAAGAAAAATTCTTTAATGGTTGTTCTTCGATTAAAGACAAAACCTCGTTCGATTTTAGCTGGGCGATTTTCTTGAAATCTTCCAAAATCAAGGAAACCTCGTTAAATTTTTTTATAAAATTAAATTTCTCTTTTTTCTCTATTATTCTTTCCAAAGACAAGAATTCCTTTTTTATCTTCTTTAAAAGCGATTGAAAATAAGGATTTTCCGTTTGGATGATCGAAAAGATCTCTGGATTTTGAGCAAAAAAACGGCCCAAAAGCAATCCCTGGAGCCTAAAAAATGGGGTCGAAAGAAAGGATTTAAATCTTTTTCTTTCTAAATACAAAATTCTTCCCAATAAAAAATTCAGAAAATGAGGAAGGCCTTGAATTAAACTCATTTGATAATCATGCTCTGAAACAGAGATCTCGAATATTTTTGCTTTTTCTTTTAAAAAAATTTTCCTCAAAAAAGGAATAAATTTATGATTTTTCAAAACAGAAAAAATAAAAATCTGATTTTTTAAACTCGGCGTCAAGGGACCAAACAAAGGATGGCAAAACAAAACACCACAATTCAATTTTCGAAAAAAAGGAAAAAGCGGTTTTTTCACAGAAGAAATCTCTACTAATAAATGTTTTCTTTTTAAAAATGGCTTTATCTCTTCCAATACTAATTTTATTTGATCAAAGGGCAAGGCAAGAAAAATAATATCTGAAGCCAAGACAACTTCTGGATTTTTTAAGGGTGTTTCTTTGTCAGAAATAAAAACTTCAAAACCCTGCTTTTCGAAAAAAGAACGAAACCAATTTCCCATTTTCCCCAAACCGCCGATAATCCCAAAAGTAAGTCTTTCTTTCATTTTTTCTTTCCTGAAAAAATTCTCGAATGACAGATTAAAACTTCTTTAATGATTAAACGAAAGATTTTATCAACCAAAAAAGGAGAGAGATGAAATTTTTTTGCCCATTCTTTTCTTTTTTTCAAAAGTTCTTTCTCTCTTTTTAAATCTCGAGGGGGCAGGTTTTCTTTAAATTTTAATTTTCCAACTTTCTCTGCAACCTCAAACCTTCTTTTTAACCATTTTAAAATCTCTCTGTCAATTTGGTCAATTTTTTTTCTGAGTTCTTTTAAACCTTCCATAAAAATCAATTAACAAAAGTGAGCCACTTTAAATATTTTTTCTCTTTTCCGTGAACAATTCTTTCGTAAGTTTCTTTGACTATTTTTGAAAGAGGACCTAATCTTCCCTGATTAATCTTCTTTTGATCAACCTGAAAAATAGGACAAATCTCAACTGCGGTACCAGTAAAAAAGAGCTCATCTGCATCTTTTAATTCTTTGAGAGAAATATCTTTTTCTTTAAAAGGAATCTTTAAATCTCTTAAAATATGAAAAACAGTGTCGCGAGTAATGCCGGGCAAAATCGAACCCAAGGAAGGAGTAAAAACCTTTTTGTTTTTAACCATAAAAATATTCTCTCCGGGTCCCTCAGCAACAAAACCTCGATAATCTAATAAAAGGGCCTCATCGTATCCTTTTGATTTTGCCTCCAAAGAGGCAAAAATCGAATTGACATAATAACCAGAAACTTTTGCCCTAATTTCTACTGAAGCAGGATGTAATCTGATAAAACGCGAGGTTTTCACCTTGACCCCTTCTTTGCCCAAATATTTTCCCCAGGGCCAGGTAATGATGGAAATATCAATTTTTGAATTTTTAGGATAAAGACCCATCTCGCCTTCTCCGTAAAAAACAATCGGCCGAATATAACATTCTTTTTGTTTATTTAAAATGATCGTTTTTAAAATTGCTTTTTTTAATTCTTGAAGAGAAAAGGGAATTTTTATTTTTAAAACAGAAGCAGAAAAAAATAATCTCTTTAAATGATCGTCCAAACGAAAAACTGCTGTTCCCTTTTCTGTTTGATAAGCGCGAATGCCTTCAAAAACAGCAGAACCATAATGAAGCGCATGAGAAAGAAGATGAATCTTTGCCTTTTTAAAATCCAAAAACTTTCCGTTGTACCAAATTTCTTTTATTCCTTTCATTTTTTAAAACTACTTTTCCAAGCCCAGTTCCCTTTTTAAAAAATAGATTAATTCTTGAGGAGAAAAATGGATTTTAATTAAGATACGATCAGCGC